>VOFH01000178.1_pt1 | contig 72001 bp, 124 predicted proteins | sample 5384091 | NCBI WGS metagenome assembly VOFH01 (sample SAMN12384727, study PRJNA508395) | human gut metagenome | isolation source: healthy gut G | host: Homo sapiens | reverse complement strand
TGATGCAGAGGCCCGGGCGGCCTTTGTTCAGTGGGTCAAAACTGTCTATGAGCAGTCTGTTGTCTACGAGTTCTTCCATTCTGGAGTTGAACAGGCTGATACCAGCTACAGACTTGGTTGGGTGCCGGAAGGCTACACCATGGAAAATGAGGTGAGTGGAGATGTCATTACCACTCTCATTTATCTCAGCGGTGAGGATGCTATCTACTTCACTTACGAACAGGCAGAGGATGGTGCTCAAACCAAGCTATTCACTGATGATGCAAATACGGAACCTGTTATGGTCCATGGAGTAGAGGGAGAATTCTATTTGTCTCAAGACAACGCTGAATCCAATAGCCTAGTATGGTTTGATGGAGAAAACAACATCCTGTTTTCTATCTCTGGCTTCATAGACAAGGAGACAATGATAAAAATGGCAGAGTCTGTTGAAATCATAGAACCGTCAAATTAGATAAAAACTGGCTCCAATTTTATGCTTAATGACGAAAAACAAAAGTTGAAGTCGAGGACTGTCCGATATCACCTCTTTGTGACGTTTCTCCTAGTAGAACGTCACAAGGAGGTGAATTTTTTGAAGAAGCGACTTCTGCCTTTGGGACTTGCAGTAGTGCTTGCTATCGGAATGACTATCTGTGCCTCGGCCGCTGAACCTCAGATTGAGCCTCGGATCCTTCAGGTCCACTCCGCTTTGACCTTTTCGGGGACAACTGCTAATTGTGAAGCAATGATTACCAGTGCCTCTGATAGTATTAAGGCCACTATGACGCTGAAGCAGGGGAACAGAGTTGTCGATTCCTGGTCCGGTTCCGGCACTGGCATAGTCTTTCTGGAGGGCGATTGTAAAGTCACCAAGGGTGTGACCTACACGCTCACAGTTGAAGGAACTCGGAATGGAGTTGCTTTTGAACCAGCAACAGTTACCAGAACCTGCTGATTCCAGGTTCAGCGCAGATTTAATCTGGAAAAGGACATATTTCATATGGTCAATATGAGATATGACAGGTACAGGATTTTTGTACTAACGAAGTGTGTTTCATGGATTAACGAAGATTTGCAATCCTTTCCACAGAGAAAACCTGCAAACAAACAAGAAAGGATGCAAGTAAAATGGCGGTTTATGAAATTATCAATGTCGGCGCAAACAAGGCCCTTAATATTTCTGGGTCTAATCTGAAAGGAACGAGTTTATATAATAACCAGGGGATTACCCTTTGGTCTCGTTCTGGTTCCAGCGAGCAATCCTGGATTTTCACAACTACGAGCAAACCAGCGTGTATCAGAAGCTATCTGAACCGTGAATTTGGGCTTAATGCACGCAAAAATAGCTCTACAAAATATAAGTGTGACATCCACGAGATAGATGGAAACGAGACAGATACGGCCGTTGGCGTTGAACATATTAGCACTGGTGACAGAATCAAGCTGCTGAACTATGACTTATATCTTACGGCTGACGGTACAGGCAATGGAGCTACTGTCTCTTGGGCACCAGAGAGTTCGAGCAATCTCCAGCTTTGGAAGTTAAATGAGAAAGATGTTATTACACATGGGAAGACAACGACACTGTATGGCCCTGTAGGAAACTATAAGACTGGTAACTTGTTAGAGAGCCAGCGCAAAACTAACGCAAAATATATTTATGATTTTCTCATTGATAACGGTTTCACTAAAGAAGCTGCCTGTGCAGTTCTTGGAAATTGTGAACAAGAAAGCACCTTTAATCCCTCTCTGTGGCAGACATTAAATGACCTCGACTTAGGATATGGCATCGTACAGTGGAGTCCTGCCACGAAATTCCTTCAGTGGGCAGTGGACATTGGCTTGATTGCTTCAGTCAGCGCTGCTATAATCAATACCCTGGCCAAAAGCTCTGTTCAGAAACTTATGGATGCAGAGCTGACATATTTTATTTTACTGCAGCACTGTCTGGGGATTATTTTTCCGGTAATTCTTTTGAGACGTTCAAAAACTCAACCGATTCTGTGACCGAACTTGCAAAGACCTTCGTTTTGACCTACGAAAAAACCACCAGCGAAATCGCAAAGCGGCAAGAATACGCTCAGAACTGGTACGAGTATTTTTAACTGAGTTGTAATGTTGTACCATGTATTAGTACGCGGGGACTGTTCTCAGCCTCCGCGTACTAATAAATTTTGTTATTGAGGTGGATAAGAATGGTGAATAAGACTTCGGGATGGAAAATGTCTATTGCATGTACAGCTTTTCTGATGATGTGTTCGCTTGTGCTCTCAGCGTGCAGTGTGGGCAGCATACCAAAGCAAGAAGAGAACTGTGATACAAGCACAACACCGGATGTATGCGAGACAGCGGCAGGAAGCCAGGAAACCACACCTCAAGTCAATAATGAAATAATAGATATGGCAATGGCTGCGTATCGTGACGTGCTCCTCGGAAAAAGTAATTACTTCGATGCTCCGACAGCAGAAAATCTAAACATCAACCAGTTATACGATATTGATAGTATTTTCCCAGCGACTCCAACGCAATTCGTTCTGCAAGATTTGGATGATGATGGTCTTCCAGAAGTCATTGTTCAAATGGATATGAACGGCATAGAAAATTTTGGGAGTCTAATACTACATTATGAAGATGGCCAAGTTGTTGGATACTGCCTGTGGAGACGAGCGTTCGGAGACTTAAAACAGACAATACTTTTTATACATCCGGTGGCGCATTTGACCATGGCTATTCCCGCATTGACTTTTCTGCTTTCGATAATACGGCAGATGCTCCGAGTAATACAATTATACATCCAGTATGTTATTGCTCATCCAGCGCAGGCTATGATGAAGACGGCGAGCTTATCGAAAAATATTATAACGATGGCGTGGAAATAACTGCTGAAGAATTTGAACGAGAGCAAGAAAGACAATTTGCAAAAGAGAATGTGCAATGGATGGAGTTCACATCAGATAACATCAAAAACTCTATTGCACAATTTCAAAATTCATCCAATAGGTAGCAATAGATATTCTGAAGAGCAAATCTCAATTTTGAAGGAATATGATGGCAGTCCCATTGAAGACAATCCTCAACTGAGGGGTATATTTGCCAATATAAATGGCCGCTTACGGCTTAGAAGCCAAGACGATGATAGTGTTTGCGTTAAGTTCGAATGGGACTGGGATGGACTTCCAATGTTGTCCGGGTACGCAGTCACAGATGTTGTTACATGTGCTTGGTTAGGAGTAGACTCTAATAATAAAGGTCATGCGTTGCGGCTTGTTGAAGATGAGTCCGAATGCAAAGTCTATTACTATTCAAGAGACGATTTTAATTACGAATACAGTGAAATGGTAGAGATTGATGACACGAATCCTGACGAGAGTGCAGAGGCTAGAATTCAAGTTGGGTCAGACAATCCAAACCATATGGATACATTTGCTATGTCGGGTGAAATGGAGATTACACTTGAAGAACCAGTTACTGTCAATGATTTGCAATATTGCACACTCGTGTTTGGGTATGGACATACGGTTCTGACATTCGATGCCAGCTTCAGTGTTTCTATTAGCGGCATCAGTGTTAGCATATCTCCTACGATGGGAACTGAAGCGATGTTTAATGGCTCTATCTCAGTTTGGTCAGATGGAAGCGTTGATTATGGTGGAGATGCAGCTTAAAGCCGTTTTGCGTTGGGGTGTGTGAATGGCAGACTTAATTCTGGGATTATTGTGCATCGTTGGCGCACTGGTAGCACCATTTCTTTTTACAGAATAGTTAGAAAGGCAGTCAGCAACAAAGCGCCATATATCGAATGCGGAGTATTGGCACTCTTTGGGGTAGCCTTTGTCCTTTGGCTCGTCAGTGTTTTTGGCTCGCTACCAACTGCATAATCATTAAGCCCTATCATCCTGGATAAAACTATTCCACTGAATAGGCCCGGCATTACGCCGGGCCTATTTTTATCCCTCACAATATTGATTATTTTAACTTTATATGGTATAATATTATAAATTTAGCAATGTACATATCTGCAGTGAGGTGAGACGATAACCATGGAAATCAATAAAAACGCTAACATTTCCGATACCCAGTGGTTTTTGTACCCCAATGGATACGACTCAAATATCAACCTGCTTATCACCGACGCCAGCAAACGTATCCTGGCCGCCACAATACTGGGCTGCACTAGCAGAGTGATTCTGCAGTCTATCCCTATGGTCCTGGTCTGTGACAAGGGCAGTACAATTCCTGCGATACAGTATGCTGAAGCCAGGGGCTACAATATTCACCGCGCAGAGCCAAACTCCAGTGCGGGCGAGTTACTGGAGCCTGGTGATGCACAAGGACCTGCAGCCACCATTGTGGAAACAGGGGATGGTGGCCTGCCCCTTACGCGGGCTGGCATTATCTTGGGCCGCATCCTGGAGTATGTCTGCTATGCGACCAACCATCCATACCTGGCCATTCTCATTGACGACCTGCCCTCCCTGGGTCAGGTGCCGCATATCGAGAATGTCCTGGCCATGTCCAGCAAAATCAATGTCCGGTTTTGTATGACCGCAGAGCACATGAGCGAGGTCGCCGCCGCCTACCCGGCAACGCACATCAAAATCATCGAGAACTGCAAGGTATTTTTCTAAAATGCCAGAGTCTGCTCAAAAGGGGAAATAACATGCAAGGTATCAGAGCCGGAGGAAGCACCGGCTCGAAAATGAGTTTCTACTGCGGATGTGTCTTCAGCGTTGTTGGCGTGATTTTCATTATCACCTTTTTGCTGGTCATGTCTCATTGGGAAACAGTGGTCATAAATGGTCGTGGCGCGGTGTGGCTCATCCCGGTGGCGTTTGGCCTGATGAGTGTAATAATGCTTGTCATTGGGTTCTTTCTCCTCCGTTTGTACGGCAACGAACAGAAAAAGATTCGCCGCTTGCTGGAACGTGGAGAGTATGTCATGGCAGACATCACGGGCTTCCCGATAAACTACCACAACAGAATAAACGGAATCCCAACCTACTTCGTCAAGTGTACCTATCAGGACCCAGCCACCGGGACCATTCATGTGTTTAGAAGCCGGTATATAAGCATTGCATTGCTTCCACAAAAATCAAAGCGGACACTGTGAGGGTGTATGTAGACAGAAGCAAAGGATACCAAGACTACTATGTGGACGTGGACAGCATCCTGCCCCACGTAGTGCGGCATTAAGGAGGACCAATGAAACAGACATTTTTCAATCACAGAAAGACAGCGGCATTTCTGAGCACAGTCCTGTGCCTTTCAGTACTGACCGGGTGCGGGACTCCCAGCAATCAGCCTGCGCAGTCAGAAGGCCCCCAGCAGTCTGAGCAACAGATGGAGTTCCCCTATGAGCTGACCATCGGCGGCGTGGGCTATTCCTTCGCTTTCTCCTATGACGACCTGACCTTTCTGGGTTGGGAGTCCCAGTCAGTGAAGACGGAGGACGCTGAAAAGGTCCTGGTGCCCGCCGGGAGACCAGTGAATCGTCTGAGGACGATGCAGTGTACTACAAGAACGGCGATATCCGGGGCGCACGGCCTATTTTCTATAACAGCGACGCCGAAAATCAGTTTGTGACTGAGTGCGAGGTCGTAGGCTTTGTATTCGATGACAGCTATAACTACAGCTATCCCGCCGGTGAGGTTGCGGTCAGCGGACCGGATGGAACGGTGGAGCTGGGTATCTCTACATACGACGAGGCTTTGGCAGCCCTGGGGACGCCGGTGAGCGACGACGGTACGACCATCCTGTATACAGGGAACGGGGAGGAGACCTGCACCAAGTATCTGAAACTGGAATTTGACGACACCGGAGTGCTTGAGTTCCTAAGCATTCAGTCGTATACTGCTGATACAGAGGACTGAGGGACATCACACTGGGGGGATAGAATATGCAGATTGAAAACAGAAAGCACTGGATAGACCAGATTATGGACAACGTGTCGGATTACGAGCTGACCGCGATGTTCGCGGACCTCACAGAGTTCCGGCGGACTGCGCTGCTGAAGCCGGAAAGCCCTGTCCGGGCTTTGGACAGAATTTTTCGGAAGCAGTGCGGGCAAAGCGATACCATGCTGCGGGTAGTGGAGGATGCGGTGCTCTATGAGATGGCCCGGCGGTACAACAATGCCAACGAAGATAACAGGGCCGCAGCCATTGAGAGATGGAAGACTCAGGGATTTAGGGAGGTCTTGCTCTACAAGGACGAGGCGAGCACCCCAATTTTGACGTACTGGGTCTTTGCAGATAACGCGGACAACCTCACCCTGGGACACTTTGACAGCGAAGAGGCCGCTCGGGAATTCATCCGTCAGAATGGATACACCTACGGAAACGATGGCTCCGTTATCATCGCCTCGGACGAGGGCGGCGCAGAGGACGAATAGCCAAAAGTTTCTGTCAGACTCGGAAAGTACCCGCAGGGAGGAGGGATGAGCAGGTGCAGACAATTTGTTACTGGACAAAACGGCCGGAGTTATCGCAAAAGGCCGAGAGCTTTGCGAAGGAGAAGGTCAATCACGACACACGAATTTACAGGCGAAACCGGGTATTCACGATTGCTGCGGTCACATTTCTGTCCATAAGCGGCGTGTTCATGGCCGGTTGCCTTCTGCGAATGATTGCTCACATTATGGCGGGTGTACCGGATGATGACCCTCAGTTCTATATCTGGCGGCTCTTTCTCAGCTTATCTACGCTTGCGATAGGTCTCATCCTTTTTCGGGTTCGTCCGGTACTGGAAGAGCTGCCTTGGCCAGACTGGTATGCGCAGTATATGCTGGACGAGACCCGCCTACAAATCCTTCTCCCTGGGAAGCCTGTCCGGGTCAGCGGCATGGTCGACAGGTTCGGCCGCCGCCTCCCGGAATGTGAGGCATACCGAGGTATTGCCGATTTCGACTCCAGAAAGTTGTTTCTCCTCTTTCAGGCCGGTCCTGACGGGAAGTTCTGTGTTATAACCTCTCTGGACGACATGACATTCATCCCATACGGATAGGCTCAAAGCCATGTACCTTCCCGGGTACATGGCTTTTGACATGTAAGAAAAAATCGAGGATAATATGGCAGCGGGAGGCGATAACTGTCCGGCAGTGCCAGGTAGTGCTCTGACTTCTCATTGCATTGCCGCAACTCGCCGGAAGTGCCGGATAGTTCCCTGGCTGCCAGGCAGTTGCGGCAACACTCGTTGCTCCTTCTGCCTGTTTATTGGACGTGGCGGTGAAATAGCAGTCACATGGAGCCTTAAAATATTGACTAATTTATTATTATATGGTATAATATTGTTACAGAAAACGGGAGGTCTGTCCTATGGAAGCACCTAAGCTCTTAAGCACTCAATACCCCGGCCTTATGAGTACCTACCACACACCGCATGTCTGCGGCCAGTGCGGCGCTCACATTGCCGACGACTGGTCATTCTGCCCGGAATGTGGGACAGCGACCGGCCTTACACAGGAGGACTTCGAAGAGTCGGCCCGGTGGCTGGATGCGGTGCAGAAGGCTGGCACCTGTACGCCAATGGATACCAAACAGAGGCCCAGATGTGCCCGTTGCAGGAACCACCACTACGATGTGGAGCAGAAGTTCTCCTGCAGGCTCGGCCACCAAGATACTTTTTCCATGAAAGAGGACATGGGCGAGTGCCCAGACTTCAAGAGCCGGTATCTGGAGTTCCCACTGACTGTGCAGGGGATTGAGATAAAGGAATGCTTGCCACCAATGCGGCAGGTTGGCAAGCTGGTTCGGGTTCAGCTCTGCGGGGATGAAAAGACATACCTGGGGATTTACCTCGGTGAACTTGTTTGTGACTCTTTCGTATACACCCGCTCGGATAGCCAAGAGCTGTTTGTAATGCCTTATCAGAATCCGGCTCTATACGTCCCGGCCTTGTCCCGCATCGTATGGGGGAATGAGAGCTGGTGGAGCATTATCAGGACCAGTAAGGACCTGGACAATATCGCTGACGACGACTTCGCAACTCAATGGTATAACCAGTTAATAAATGCGCTCTACACTGTGGGAGAGCTAGAAAACAGGAGGAAGGAGGAATCCTGAAATGTTGCTCAATAAAGAAACTGCCGTCGGCGGACTTGTCCAGGAGCTGAACCGATGGCTGAAGGTCAAATGGCTGCACGCGGACTACAACAAGCAGTTGCCAAATGCCCGGATGTTCTCGATTACTTCAAACGGCTATTCGAGTCCGCCGAGCGGGAATACGGTGGTGCAGTCTGCAATGCACACGCAGACTTCTACAAGGAGCTGGGGAAAGGAACAGCCGGACCAGTGCTGCGACTTCGACACTCTGACACTGCTGGACACATCTGTTCAGGGAATGACCTGGTTCTTTTCACTTGGCTGGGTGGAGAGCAAATCCCTATCCTTGTGTTCCATATGGACATCCAGCACATTGCATTGGATGACGACACCTGTGAGGCAGTCCAGGGTGTTTCCTGCGATGATGACGCTGAAACCAAACTCGTAGATATCCTGTGCTCAGTCGTCCGTAAGCAGGACGCCACCGAGGTAGATATCATCCAGCGATGGCAGTTGGCATCGGACTTTTTACCGGGAGAAGCATCCCATCTGCCCAGTCTGTGGAAATGGGAATGTCCGCATCGTCCCGAATGACGATTGGAGCAGCAGTGGCCCAGGGCGGTATGTCTGTGACTACTGCGACTGGGAGTCCCACGGAAAGCAGTACTATTACAAGAGCGACCTGGGAGATAAGGACGCTTTTCAGAAAGAGGTCAAATACCTCAAAAGGTCCGTGACTGCAAAGACGGCGTTCGGACGGCAGATGACACCTTCAAAGCAGCAGTTGAGCTGCTGACCGCCACGCGGGATAAGGCGTTGAAGGGAAGGTTGAAGTCTACGTACTTCAGCAGACCCTGGAGAGCTGGTCCAAGCAGCTTGAGCGGCTGACCGCTGAATGGAAAGGAAATAAAAATGGGCGCTGACAGCGGGTATCCTGTGGCAGAGGAAGTTCGGTTGGCCACTCAAGGCGATAAGGAGGCGGCAGGGCGGTTGGCCCAAGCCGGTATTCTCCTGCCGTGCCCCTTCTGCAAGTCCAATTTGGAACACAAACGCTTCCTCGGCCACTGGTACTGGCTGCACCCGGTTACAGCGTGTCCGCTCATCTGGTGTGCCGAGGACTCCCAGTATGGGTTTCTGGACGCAGAGAAGAACAACACCATGTGGAACACGCGAAACCTATCCGATTTTGAAAGCGAGGAAGAAAAATGCTGAAATATTACGACCCCAACTTTAGGGGCGTCCATATTGTGCGGGCCACATTCATGGCCTGGGACTATGTAGGGCATGTGGCATGGCCTATCGGCGGGAACTGCCGTGGCGCTGCAATGCTGGATACGGACTTTCTGGAGTGCGACACCCAGGAAGATATCGACCGCTATGTGGAGAACGACTGCCAATTCTCCTTTGACGAGGAGAGCGAGACCTACTCCGCCGTCCTTCACCGGGAAGATGGCGATACACTGGAGTACTCTGGCGACGAGGATGAGTTCAAGAGCATTCTGATTTCCATGGAAATCAGCGAGTGCCGGGAACAGAAGACCCATTGATGGCAGGGAGGGAGACGCATTTTGAAAGCAGCTATCCTCGCGCTGGCGGTTGTACTGGCCCTATCCGGGGTCCAGTCAACCCCGGCGGCGGCCGTGAAGCCCCGGCCATCAAGTCCGGGCCCGCCTATGTTGTGGAGCACGGGACTGAGTACATCCTCCACGCCATAACTCAACACGACGATGTTGTCATCGTCACCGACATCAAAGAGAACTGTGCGGAGGGCGCGAAGCTGATTGCGGAGCGGTATCCCCAGTTGCGGGACCGATTCTACATCCAAATCTACAACACCCAGGACTATGAGGCGGTATCCGCGCTGGGCTTTCAGAACATCATCCTGACGGTCTACCAGATGACCTGGGCGGAAAAGGCAGATGTCAATGCCCTGGTGGCCTTCGCCAGCAGTCATACGCTGGCAGGCATTACATTTCCTATCGACCTGGTAGACCTCATCCCTGGGTATCTTGAGACCCTGGTGGCCTCCGGCACTCCAGTTTTTGTCCACACCGTCAATGACGCTGAAACGCAACAGATGCTCTTTGACGCCGGAGTGGCAGGAGTCTACACAGATGGGATGCTTCAGTGAGCAAGGGGGTACAATCCATGGATGAAACACTGATTTGCCCCTATTGCGGGCAGGAACAGTACGGCCACGAGCCAGACGAAATTACGGCTTTCATGTGCTCTACTCAGTGTGAGCACTGCGGCAAAATGTTCTCGTACTCCGTTACTGTTACCAGAGAATACAACGCCACAAAGGATGAGGCCGATTAGACCTCATCCTCAAAAAAGACGAGACCTGTGTGCGTCAGCCAAGAGGGGGATGACGATGGAGAGAAAATTCAACACAAATGGGACCGCAAGGTTCACCAATATCAAAGTTCTGACGGCATGGCTCGAAAATCTCAGCGCAGAGGCCGCTGGGGAGACCTGTGACCGTCTTCTGGCCGTCCGTAAGGGTCAGTTACCGCACGGCCGCTCTGACGCCATACAGGACGTTATAAGCGCGTCCTTTCAGGTGACAGGCTATGTGCTCTCGAAACCGGACTGGGCGACCAATTTGGGTCCCAGCAAAGAAGAGAAGTGGGCCATGCAGCGCTCAGCCCTCAGTGAGCGCCTGCAGAAGTTCTATAACTATTGCGCAGAGTTCGGCCAGACCCCCAATGTCGGCTTTTGGGCGGATGGGGAGTATGCCTTTCTGTATCTCGGGAACCCCAGCTCCGGTATCATTGTGCCGGAGCCGGAAAAGTATCTGGAGTACATCCCACCGAAGGACTATTCCGCTATGACCCCGCTCCAGGTACGAAAGCAACTCGGTGTCGGCATATCTCAGGAAGACGGCGATATCCAATCTCTGGTCTCCGCAGAGGTCGAGGCCAGTCTAACAGGTGCGGACCTCAAGAAAAGTCTGGACGACCAGAATCAAGCGATTGCGGATATCGAGCAGGAAATGAAAGATACTCGGGAGGCCAAGACCGGAGAACTGGCAGAACTCCGCATGGAACTGGAACGTATCCAGGCGGAACTGGATGCCAAGAAGTCCGCGCTCATGGCAGAACTGGAACAGAAGAAGCGGTATATGGAGCAGATGAAGGAACAGATGGAAAACCAAATCTATCTGCTGGACTCTCAAATCTATGCCATCCGCTGCTTCGCCGGAGAGGTCGCCCAGTTTGCCCGCATCCGGTCCGGCCGAAATGCCCCTATCACCGAGCCTATCGTCATTCATCAGAAACTCCGGTTCCTGGATGAAGACCTGGGCCGCCTAGCGTCTCTCTACGAAATCCAGTGGGAGAGACTGGACCTGTTTGAACAGTTCCTCCGGCACTCGCCGCTGGCCTTGGATACCTTCGCTCCCAACGAGCGTTGCGTTGTCCTAGTCCGCCTGAGCCGTACCGGCACACAGCAGGGAAGGGACAACATCCGCCTCTATACGAATCTCTTCAAGAACTATGAGTATTACCACGGGAAGACCGTGGGCATCATCATCCGAAATGGGGAGAACCTGTATCTGGGTTGGACGGAAGAGGATAGAGTTCATATCGAGGATGACCTGCTTATCTCCAAGGTGGTCACGGAAGTGACGCCGGGAGAAGAACCAGAATTCATGTTTGAATCGGAGCGTGAGTGGTACGAGCAACAACAAAAAGCTGAGCGTCGCCGCCTGGTGGATGGGCTGGTCTCCCGCTCCTTCGTTTACAACATCCTGCAGGGCATCGTGGAGCACACCGATATGCTCCCGCTCCCGGAGGGCGTGGCGCTGAATAAGCCCTCGGAGTATGTCATCTACTCTGTGGCGGACAAATGGCTGGTAGACAACCGCTTTGGTTCCTTCAACGAAATCGTTGAAAAGTCCAATGAACGGGTCACAGAAGGTGATATGCTATTGACAGTCCAGCACCTTATCCCAGAGCGTAGCTCCTGGGGCGGAAACTACAGCCCCCTGCTGGGACAATGTGCGCGGCAGAGGCGACCGAAACCGGACCCATGACTGCCATGTGGATGACTGCAAAATATATCCCGCCAATCTGGTTGAATATGATGAACCTGTCAGCAAGACACGTTTCAAGCGCCTGGTGCCGCCTGGGTACTTCGAACTCCAGAAGAACCCAGACGCGAAGCCCACTTGGCGGGAGTTCGTCGAGTACACTGACAGGTATGAGCCGCTCCACAACGAGGATGGTTCCGAGGTCCCGCCAGATGAGCAGGACCAAATTATCGATGTGTTCGATTACCGTAGACAGCATGTCTATGTCTCTGTGCCGAAAATGTTCAGCTACGCTGATGCTCGTTCAAATTTTGAACTACAGCCGGAAGAATATATCAATCTGACCTACCTCAACAGTGTTTGGCTGGAGTGGGCTGTGACCACCAAGAACCTGGGTGGATGGACGGTGGGCAGTAAGGAAGTGACCTACGCCTATGCCATCAAGTACATCAAGACGGCCCTGGACTTCATTCGGAAGCGGGAAGCGGAGGAAAAAGCGAACCTGGATGCCGTGGACAGCACCATTACCCAGGACCCGGATTGGCCGCTGCGGCTGAGCGAATGGAAGCTGGCGAAGGGGTGCGGCAAATCACGCCATATCAGGCAAAGCGGTTCGCCAAATATTACAAAGAGCGGGGAGTGGTAAGTAATGGAGCGGGATGACCTCATCCTTCGGAGGGTCGCGGCCGCCTACTTCGCGGGGATGAGGTCATCCCCTGCGGAGAGGCCCGGGCTGCGATAGAGATGTGTCCGGCGGCAGAACTTCCGCCAGACTGGCTCAGCAGGGAAGCCGTCCAGTTGGCCGTAAGAGAAGCCTATACTGGCTGTATGGATTCGACCGTCTATGCGCCAAGGGATTTCCTCCGTCTGCTGGACATAGTTCCGTCAGTCCGGCAGCATGAGCAAAATTTCGGTCACTGGATACGCCGGGATGTGGCAGGGGAGGACCCGTGGGAGTGCAGTGAGTGCGGCAATTCCGTTCCGGTCTATGGATATCATTTCTGTCCAAACTGTGGGTTTCCGATGAGATTGGGAAAGAAGGCGGGTAAATGAAACCTGAAAGTTGCATTCGCAAACTGCCGATTTATCAAGGCAATATCCTCGAAATATCCCATCCGGCTCCGACCTTTATCGTCCAGCAGGTCAACTGTAAGGGCGTGATGGGTGCTGGTCTGGCAAGGCAAATTCGGGCGAAATGGCCCGGTATCTATGCGCCATATGTAGAAATCTGTCGGAACAAGGGTGTACAGGCACTGGGCACAATGTTTCCCTATGTGACACCAGATAATGGTCCCGTTATCTGCAACTGCTTTGCCCAAGACGACTATGGCCGCGATAGGCAATATACCTCATATCCGCACCTCCATAAAAGTCTTTGTCAAGTAAGGGCGTATGCGGAAAGCCATTTCAAAGATTATCTTGGTACAAAACGCCAGTCTCTATTGCAATCCCCTATGGGTTGGGATGCGGCCTGGCCGGAGGCGATTGGAACACGGTTTATGGCATCCTTAACGAGGTGTTCTTTGACTGCAATAACAACTATCTGCACGTTTACATTTGCAAATTGCCCGAGCGGCGGAAGGAGGAACTGAAATGAGCACTGTCCCGAGAAGCCCGTATCCAGATGGAGACCGCAGCATCCTGGCCTGTCCATCCTGCGGAAGCGGTGAATACCTGTGGAACGAGGACGGAAACCGCAACCATTTCTGCGGCCAGTGCGGTCAGGCTATTGATTGGGGGATGAAGCGCCCAGGAAGGACCTGCGGGTCGCCTGTTATTGCCGTGTGGCCACCAGGGGAGCAGGCGGAGGCAACTGACATGGAGACGCAACGTGAGCTGCTTGCAAGGGAAATCAAGAACGGAAAGTTCGGTCCCAACTGCTATATCCTGAACCCGCAGGAAGACCCCGCCGCCGTCAAGGCGCTCCGGGCCTATGCCGCCGCGACTGACAACGGGGAACTGGGCATGAGCCTACTGGCTACCATCAAGCCGTTGGAGCGGCCGGAGGAATGCCCATTCGACCAAAGCACCAAAACACTTCAGTGCCTGTTCGATGAGGCGTGGAAGCTGAACACTTCCGCAGAAACCAGAAGCCAATTTACCCAGATGGTCACGGACCAGCTCTCCGGCATCATGCAGGATTTCAATTTCCTGGTGGAGAACTGGAAGCTGATGACTGGATTCGCGGATTTCCCGCAGGACAAGGAGGACAACGAAACATGAAAACCTACAAGCTGGTTCTGGGCGGCTTGGATATGCTTGCGGCAGCCGCATCCCTGGCTTTGGCCATCAAAAAGAAGAGCAGCCTGCAGTACGGGTTTGCGGTCGGATTTGCTCTGATGGGCGCACTCAATCTGCTGGACGCCGCCCAGGACGACAAGTACCCCGACATCTATGGTGGCCGGGCATGACCTGCGTCATCTGCTTGGAGGATAGGGGAGGGGTGATGTTCAATCACCGCCGGGTCAGCCGGGATGCGGCCGTCACAGACCGTATCCTGAAACTCGCCGCCGAGTACGGCCCGCTGAATATCACCCCATATACCCTCCGCCTCCTGCCACAGGAAAATATCCCCTCATGCGTAGCCCATATCTGCGACCACCCGATTACTGAGGAAAAAGGCACCTGCTGGTTGGAGGATACCGTTGGAGAACTGCGGCCTGACGCCGCAGACAGGCTAATTCTCTTCCGTTGGAACCGAACATATCCGGCAGACACGCTCTTTGACCGCGAGGCATTCTTTTCCGGGGGCAACTGGAAGCTGACAAGCCAAGAGGAATTCCCCGGGAAATCTCACGAAAAAATCACTATGGAGGTATACCACCGTGCTTAGACAGAAAATTTTAGCGATTGGCACCGCCCTGCTTCTCACCTTTTCCCTTGCCGGGTGCGGCGGGGAGGCCACTCTGGGCGATATCTATGATGGGCTCAGCGATATTCCGGTCGAGGATATCGTGGATGGGGCCTCCGGTCTGCTGGATGGAGCGATTCAGGACGCCACGGATGCCTGGAACGAAGGTACATCCCAGAGCGCCGGGCAGAGCACCAGCGCTGTATCCTTGGACGACATCCCCGAGTTCAGCGACAGTCCTTATGTTACAGTGAATGACAATATCCCGTACTTTACAAAAGATGACCTGACCACGGAGGCGTTTGAGACCTATTCTGAGTTGGATGACCTGGGCCGCTGCGGCGTCGCATACGCCAATGTGTGTCAGGAACTGATGCCCACCGAGGACCGGGGCGAAATCGGCCAGGTGAAGCCGACCGGCTGGCACACTGTCAAGTATGATTTTATCAGCGGCAAGTACCTGTACAACCGCTGCCATCTGCTGGGGTATCAGCTCACAGCGGAGAATGCCAACGAACAGAACCTCATCACAGGCACCAGATACCTCAATGTAGGGATGCTCCCGTTCGAGAACATGGTCGCCGACTATGTGGAGGAAACAGATAACCATGTGCTCTACCGTGTGACTCCTATCTTCCAGGACGACGAACTGGTGGCCCGGGGCGTCCTCATGGAGGCCCTATCGGTTGAGGACGACGGCGAGGGTATTTGCTTCAATGTCTACTGCTACAACAACCAGCCCGGCGTCATCATCGACTATGCGACAGGGGAGAGCCAGGCTGGTTGATAGAGAGGACCAGTTATGATATATACCGTTTTAACTAACAAGGCAATACAGATTGCTTATGAGGCCCATCAGGGGCAGGTCGACAAAGCGGGACTCCCGTACATCTTCCATCCATTCCATCTAGCCGAGCAGATGACGGATGAAATCTCGACCTGTGTGGCCCTGCTCCACGATGTGGCGGAGGATACCGATGTGTCGCTGGACGACCTGGCCGGGGAGTTTCCCCAGAGGTCATGGAACCGCTGCGGAAGCTCACCCACCAGACTGGGGTGTCCTATGCTGACTACATCATCGGCCTACGGGATGACCCGGTGGCCAAGAAGGTCAAAATGGCTGACATCCGGCACAACTCGGACATGAGCCGATTCTCCGGGGAAAGCCTATCTCGCCTCGGGATGCTGCCAGACTGGGCGAAAAGTATAAGATGGCTTTGGCCCTTCTCTCAGAAGGACACTAAAATTTCGATAGGAGGTTTTCTGCTATGAAGCATAAGCGAGCATTTACTGTCCTTGTGGGCATTGCTATCGGCGGCGCGGTCGCCGCCATCGTCCATCAGCTCCGTAAGCCGGTCACATACAATCTTCGTGACAGCAGCGGGAAAGTGGCGGCCACCGGCACGACGAAGGATGGAAAGGTCACAGTCGACGGGTCGCTTCCCTATGGAACATACACCATTCGGGAGGAAGACCCGGCCGCCGCTGAGTGAGGGTGATGCAGTATGATTCTGGCTTTTACAGGGGCCGGTATCTCCCAGGCATCCGATGTCCCCACATTTGCTGAACAGCCGGGTATCCGGGACTGCCTCACCCGCAGTTATGCTATCCAGCACCCGGCGGAGTATAGGGAGGTCATCGCTGAGATGCAGGCGGCATGTGATGCCGCTGCTCCCAATGACGCTCATCTCGCCCTCGCAGAGTATGATGTTCCGGTCATTACTATGAATGTCGACGGGCTTCACCAGAGGGCCAGGAGCCGCCACATTCTGGCTATCCACGGTACTCTGCCGGACATCGTGCTCTATGACGACCCGGCACCGCTGTACGAAGTGGCTCACAACTGGGTGTTCCAGTTGAGGGAGGGGGACTTTTTCCTGATAGTGGGAACATCCTACTACACCAACATCTCTGTGCAGCTCAAACGGGAGGCGCTCAGAAGGGGAGCAGATGTGTTCGAAATCGACCACGATGCGGAGCATCTGGTCCGAGACTTCCTCCAGAAGGCGGATACTCCGGCCTGCACATTTGAGCAATTTTTGGCAAGAAGCCCATATGTATGAAAACAGCCTGCGGCTCTAAAATCCTGCCGCAGGCTTTTTCATGTTCTCCGGTAAATTGGACAAACAGAAATACTGTGTCTATTCACCTAGTATTAAGCAAGAAAGAATGCTAAAATGGCCTGCGTCCATATTGTATGGGCGCAGGCTGGCTTTTTTATCCAATAATACTCGATACATAAATTTCACTCTGCTCAGGAAACTCGGCCTGATAGCGAAAGCCCCTTCCTTTTGGTATTGGAAGTTCTGGGAGAGGGGGAAGTTCCTTCTCTACGGGCCCTGGCTCCGCAGCGGCAGTCTTATGGTAGGTATCTCGGCGTTGACCTGCCTGCGGGACCGCCTTTATCCCAACAGGGTATCCGCTCTGAATGACGGAACACGGAGCGAGGCAAACGCTGTCTAGGACCTGGGAGGCATACAGCATCACAATCAGGTCCCGGAGATATGTGTAGGGCAGAATAAAATCTGACTCAATTGTGACCGAATAGAAAAATGTTGCCTCTACATCATAATATCCGTCAAGGCTTCCAAAAGGGGTATCCACCCGATAGAGGCAGTATTTGCGGCCCTGAAATTCAGTCTCTTTGAGCAATACCCCTGTCAGTTCCTCCGTCGGGTCATCTATCTCAAAAAAACACCCCATTGGGTGGAAGTTGGCCGCAGTTTTCTTTGAGTTGTGTCGAAACCAACTCCGCATCCAGAAGTACATGTAGATTTTGAAAAGGGACCTTGACGGTATCAAAGGTCTTCTCCGGCACGATGTCGAAGGTGTACTCATTGATCAGCGGGAGCATGGCCGCTAGGGAGTTGATATGAATGCGCTGGACCTGTTCCAGCGTAGAAATGTCGTCCAGGGACTGGATGTTCATGCCATACTTTGCATAGAGGTTCTTGACGACCTGCTCCTGCTCAAATGGGTCTCTGGGCCGCCAGCCGCCAAGTATCTTCTGGTTCAGTTCGTTGGCTGGCCGGTCACTATATGGGAAGGGGCAGGGGCCAGTCAGCCACGCTCCGGCTGTGGATACGCCATACACGCAGCACTCCAAGTCGAATTTGTCCGGCCGGAGGTACTCCAGTGTCTGCAACATCAGATTGACATAGGCAGTCCGAATGTCCTTCTCCACCACAGGAGAACTCTCGTATTGGAGGCGCATTAGCTGGCCCGCAAAAGCGCAGAACTCGCGCTCCATGTGATTCTTCTTGATAAGTGCGCTCAGGTTGTTATAAAATGCATGGAGACCCAAGACGAACTTTTCCTCATTGGCTCCAGCCAATTCCAACTGCCCTTCGATTTGGCGGGTCAGAACTTTCTGTGGGAGGGCCGCGCTGATAGCATAAGTCCCGGCCGTGAGTTTCTGAAAGGGGACATTCTCTATGAGTTGAAGGACCCAGGTTGCCGTGCCGAAAGTGCGGTCCATGATTAACTGAACTTCCAGTGGCTTCCCGGCAATTCGCTTCTGGACACGCTTCAGATACTTTCCAACGAAGTCGGTAGATTTGTTTTCAAACTGCACACAAACCCTCCCTCCCAATGAACGTTTTCCATATCACTTGCTAAAGCCTATGATAGCTTATTGTACCACATAGTAGCAAATCACTCAACTGCTAAAGGAGAAAAATATTGAATAATTCATCATTATGTGGTACAATGTTTTCGAGGTGAGAGAGTTGCGTATCCTGTCGATTGACTTTGACTACTTCGTAAATCCCACGGCGCTTCAGCGTGCGTTATATTTCCCCGATGGCGGCCGTGAAATGAGTGATACACTGAATACCTTCGTGTGGGCTGGAGCGTATGCGCACTCCAAAATCGCCACGAAAAGGGCAGGCAACGAGAAGAACAGCCTGATGCAGGTCGAGCTGCTGAAAAAAGCCTCTCCAGGCAATCCATAATATCGTCATGGCCCAGGGGGATATCTGCTATATGGTGGCAGACAGCCATGCCCATGCCTACGACTTTATCAATGAAAACTGGGATGGAAGTGTGATGGAATTATACAACGTGGACTTTCATCACGACACCTTTGACGTCGGTGAGGGGGTCCACTGCGGAAATTGGTTGCGCTGGCTTCTGAATGATGGCACCGTAGATGCCGCATACTGGGTCAACCAGCCTGATAGTGAATTGGCAGATAATATGACCCAGGTGATTTCACTCTCAGAGCTTCCCAAAACCGGCTATGACCTGGTATACATCTGCCGCTCCGGCTGGTGGACGCCGCCCCATATGGATGATGCGTTCATCAAATATCTTGCCCGGCCGCTGATTGCGAATAAGAACGGCTGGGAAGTAAAATATCAGAAGGGCATTATGGAGAGCCGTTACAACAATGAACTGAAAAACCTGGTAAAGCAGGAATGTATCTTCCGTGACAAATTTCCCAAAGATATGGTCCTGCAGGAGGACCTCTCGATGCCCAAAATTGACTCATCCGGTGGGAGATGGTATAATAATCCCAGTATTTGAGGAAGTATCATTGCAAAAATCGCATATGAAGATTCCAGCGGCTTTCGTTTTATGAAAAACGGAAGCCGCTTTTCTATATACACAAACATCACCATCAAGGAGGAAGCAGTATGAGTAAAAGCAAGAACGAGGCTGACCAGCTCAGAGAAGGAACCCGTGTCCTCGTGCATGGAGAGGCTGCCTATCTGTGGATTCAAGACTATAATGGTCTGGTTTTCACGATGGGCACAGTCATACGGACACCGAAGCCGACGGACAAAAAGGTTCTGGTCATTCTGGATATGCTGGGCGATAAGTGGGATGTGGTCACAACGGTACGCCGCACCGCACTCAAAATCGCCAGGCAGCCATCCGCAAAGGAGGGCGACGCTCATGTTCACGCTTGAGGATGTCCGGCGTGAATATCATCGTCTGGACGGGATTTGTGGAGTCGACACCTCACAAATTCCAGTAAAAATCTCAAAACGGGCCAGGGTGCAACGGGGGTGTTGCGTATGCTTCGGGCGTACCGTGAAGGAAATCCGGCTGTCGGATTTCATTTTCAGCGAACCTGAGGACCTGTTCTATGACACTGCGCGGCACGAATATGCCCATGCGGTAGTCAAACTGCGGCATCCGACAGAACGACATGTACACGATGAAGTCTGGAAAGCGGTTTGCCTGGAAGTGGGGTGTAATCCAAACCGGCTCACGTCTACCCCGACCGAAGTACGGAGCCAGCGCGAGGACAAGGCCAAATATGTGCTGACCTGTAAGCACTGCGGGGTCCAGTGGAAGTTCTATCGGAAAACCAAGTTGATAAAATACTTGCTGGCCGGAGGCACAAAATTAGCCTGCAATCGATGCGGTCACACAGATTTTGAGTTGGTCCAGCAAGGCCCAAAAAGGAGATAAGTAAAAGTGGCAAAGTATCGGATAGGAGTCACGGAGGCCGGTGATGCCGGTATCGACCTGAACTGGGTCCAAAAGATGGACACAGTGGACGGTGCAGTCGTTATCACAAAGCAAATTACACACGGTCTCCTTGACGCAGTGCTGGAGCACCAGAGAAAGCTCATTGTCCATGCTACTCTGACCGGCTATGGCGGGAGCGTCCTAGAACCTTGCGTTCCGACACCGGACGAGCAGTTCGAGGCGGTCCAGGCTCTAGTGGATAGCGGTTTCCCACAGGAGAAAATCGTTATCCGGGTGGACCCGCTCATCCCAACAGAGAAGGGCCTGGTCAAAGCGCTGCGGGTTATCGAGACCTGCATGGATGACGGCTTCCGGCGGTATCGGGTCAGCGTCCTAGACATGTACAGGCATGTCAGGAACCGCTTCCGTGCAACAGGACTTCCGTTGCCCTATGGTGAAAACCAGTTTGCCAGCAGAGCGCAGTTGTCCGAAGCGGATGCAATGCTCCGCGAAGCCGCCGCATACTGGCAGGGGCTGGGCCAACAGGCAAGAGACCTGCGGATTGAGTCCTGCGCGGAACCATATCTGCGGTATCCTATCCGCTGCGGATGTGTCTCGGCCTATGACCTGGAACTACTGGGCCTGGATGCGAGCGACGCCGACTCCATGGGCTACCAGCGGGAGCACTGCATGTGCTACTCCGGGAAGGTAGAACTACTGAGTCACAAACATCCGTGTTCGCATGGATGTCTCTATTGCTATTGGAGAGAATGTACGACAAATTTGAAAAAGGAGGAAGCTCCAGTGGATTATAAAGAATTCTGCGCTAAGTACCACGTGCGTTTGAATGACCAGCAGGCCACCGCTGTACAGAGAGTGAATGGAGCCACTTTGCTGCTGGCTGTGCCGGGGAGCGGGAAGACCACGGTCATCGTGGCCCGTACCGGCTATTTGCTCCATGTGGTGGGCATCGACCCGCGTAATATCCTGACCATCACCTTCACGAAGGCGGCGGCCCGGGAGATGAAGGAGCGGTTTATCAAGAAGTTCGGGGAGGTCAACGGCTTTGTGCCGCACTTCTCGACTATCAACAGCTTTTGCCTGTCGGTCATCAAGACCTGTGCCCGGGAAAAGCACATTACGATTCCTGAACTGGTGCCCAACAATGAGCCCATTATCCGGGACATCGCCCGGACGATGATGAGGATTATCCCAGCGACTCGACCATCAAGTCCCTGGCACAGAGCATCGGGAAGGTCAAGAACGAACTGATGGAAAACGACCAAATCAAGCAGATTGAGGAGGAAGGTATCGACTTCTACCAGTTCTACCATAAGTACAAGGCCCATTTGACCGACAACGGCCTCATGGATTTCGACGACCAGCTTCTGATGGCCAACGAACTGCTGGATACATACCCGGACATCCTGGCCCGGGCAAAGAAGCAGTACCGCTATATCAGCCTGGATGAGGCACAGGACACCTCTCTGGTACAGCACCGCATTGTCCAGAAGCTGGTGGGGAAGGACGGCAACATCTTCATGGTCGGCGACGAAGACCAAAGCATCTACGGCTCCCGAGGCGCTTACCCGGAGGCCCTGCTCAGTTTCGAGTCCGACTACAACAACGCCAGCATCATCTACATGGAGACGAACTTCCGCAGTGACCAGAAAATCGTTCTGGCCGCCAACCAGTTCATCAAGCGGAATAAGGAACGCCATGATAAGAACATGCACCCGAATTCCACGGAAGAGGGCAAAATCAACTTCGTCCCTCTGCAGGACATGAAGTCGCAGCCTCATATGGTTTTTGACGCCATCAGAAAGGCTCTGGCCACCAAGGACCACACTCTGGCGATTCTCTATCGGAACAACTACTCAGCTATCCCCATCATCAATCTGCTGCAGAAGGCGGGCCTGGGTGTCCGTACCCGGGATGCGGCCGGTATCTTCCTGACCAACTTCGTGGTCAGTGATATCCTGACCTTCTTCCGTTTCGCCAAGGACCAGACCAATCTCCAGCTCTTCCGGCAGCTCTACTACAAGTTGGGGCTCTACCTCAAATCCTCAGTGGTTCAGTCCATTGAAGAGACGATGGCGAGGCAGCCTTGCCGTTCCGCGATGATTCCTCTGACCCATTATGGCCGGATTTCTGCGCAGTCACGGCAAATCCTCCGGTACATGGATGAACTCCCGAAGATGTCCCCGCTGGACGGTATTGACAGTATCCTCTGGAACATTGGATACATGGATAACTGGCTCCAGCGGAAAATTGATGAAGGAGCCTCCGAGTCTTCGCTCATGCTGAAGGTCAATATCCTGAAGCTCGTGGCCATGGAGTATAAGACCGTTGATGAGTTCCTGACCGCTATTGACCGAATTCGGGACTATCAGGGCGACCCGGACTCCAATGTGACGCTTTCTACCATCCATTCCAGCAAGGGCCTGGAGTTCGACCAGGTAGTGCTGGTGGATGTGTTCAACGGCGTTCTGCCTACTATCAGCAACACCAAGGAGGAGAAGGACGAAGAAGAGGAGGCCAGACTGTTCTATGTGGGAGCCACTAGAGCCAAGCATCAGCTTGACATCGTGGTCCCGAACGCCATGTTTGGCCAAGCACTGGAAGTGTCCGAGTTCTTGAAGGGATTCGGCAGCAGCACATAACCGCACAGGGCCAGAGGGAATTTCCCCTCTGGTCCTTTTTCCTTATAAAATAGGTTGAATTTATCCTATAATGTGATATAATATAATCGAGGTGATGACATTGAAGATTGACACAAATGCTATCTTCTCTATAACAGAGGCCAATCAGAATTTCTCCAAGGTGGCCAGGAAGGTCGACGAACTGGGTTCTGTGGTCATTATGAAAAACAACGCTCCGAGATACCTGGTCATCGATTTTAGCAAGGCAGAAGCGGATGCGGAGGCCCCGGACGAAGATGTACTGGCTATCTCTCAAAAACTCATTGAAGAGAACCGGGAAGCCTATGAGGTACTGGCGCAATGATTCGGCTAACAGCAGCACAAGTTATAAAACTGCACGAGCAGCTTATCCAGCAGACTGGAGGAAGTCACGGCATCCGGGACATGGGCCTGCTGGCATCGGCGGTAGAGGCCCCGTTCCAGGCGTTAGGCGAACACGAACTGTATCCGTCTATACAGGCAAAGGCGGCCAGACTGGGTTATGGGCTTATAAAGAATCACGCCATGATTGACGGCAACAAGCGAATCGGTGCTCATGCTATGCTGGTCATGCTTGCCCTGAATGGGGTTTCGCTGCGGTATACGCAAAAGAAGACCTGTATACCGTCATCCTGGATGTGGCCGCCGGTCAAAAAGGATATGAAGACCTGCTGGACTGGATTTTGGAAAAGCAGATTTGAAGAAGGTGCCTCTATGGAGGTCATAGCCGAAAATAAACACTATGCCTTTGCAGACTGTTGGGCCTGGTCTAATAATAGATGTGAACTCATAGAGGGGACTACCGCTGTGGATGGAAATGAACCGGAATTGGACTGCACAGTTTATGTGACCGAGACTGTCAGCGGTGGGATGGCCAGGGAAAATAAGCACGGGATAGAGTTGTTCCAGGTGGCACTCTCGTCCAATCTTTCAAATCTGAGCTGAGTGTCAAGGAGCAACTCCTTGTGGGCCAAATTGACCCGCTTTGGAATACGTGATATAATAATTTCACAAATCAAGGAAGTATACACACCACTTGTACATATTGGCAAAGACTCAAGACAGCCTATCCGAAAAACGGAGGGCTGTCTTTTTTTATATTTTTTTGCAAAGGAGATTTTTTACATGGAATGCGTCAATCAACTGCGGAGGCGGTTATTTCCCGCTTCTGAACCGGAAAACTACATCGTCCATAACCTTCGGACATCCCTGAGCGTGGCAGAGCATCAGCGCGATACCGCTCTGGACCGCCTGAAACATGCGGAAGCGGAACTAGCAGGGGCTCAGGCAAGGCATCAGTGCTTAGTCCAGAACCTGCAACTCGTCGCCAAGGGGCAATACCAGGCAGTCTATGAGAACATCAAGGACAGCCTCGACCCAGAAGGATGGGCACTCTATCGAGTCGCAGAGCGCCGCTGTAAAACCTCTGTTCATGAGTTCTTCTCGACGGAGGATAACATGGGGTACTTCGAGGCTATGGATGGAAAACAGCTCCTTCCTTGGCTGGAGTGCGATAATTTCGGAACCTGCGACTGGAGGCAGTTGGACTGCCCCGGTGGCTACGAGGTCTCCGAAAACAGGCGTATCAATACGGCCAGCGAGGAGTACATCAATTACAGAAAGAGATTTTTGAGGAAGCAGTCAACGAACTGCTCCTTCTGTGAACAAAGGGGAATGTATCATGTTACCGGAAAAGCGCTGGCAAACCTACGACGAGGCTTTGCGAGCAATGCAGGCTGCCGGGCCTGCTGTCCATTACCTCAAGGAGGTCTCTACGCGGTTCTACACAGAAGAGCTGTTGAGCGCGGCTTTGAAAAACCATCGGGGTCCTCTGAGAGAACTCCGTAGGCCAAAGCGCACGAAGAAACTCTGCCATGTGGTTCTGGAAGCCTGCCGGGATGCGGAAGTCGAGTTTATCCCTGAAGAGTATTTTGACCTCGCCTTCGCTATGAAGGCAGCCAGTTTCTGCCCCAAGGCTCTGCGAACTATCCTGTATCGGTTCCGCAGCCTGCAGGGCAGAGGTCCCTTTTACCCCGTATACTGCCGAGGATGTCAAAATCATCGCAGAAGCAGCCTGTCCCAAAGGGATTGGGTCAGTACAAGCTGAGCGGGGTCAAGAACCAGGAGCAGGAGCTGGCCGGTCGCACCTTTGAGCAGTATTGCTCGGAGGTATATGGCTATGTGGATGTGGCCTATACGTATGTGTATAAGCAGGCTCTGGATGTCCTGCTTCAGCAGAGTACAGTTCCGTGTCAAGGAGATGAAAAGGCATGACCAGTCAGAAGAAAATCAAAAATCTCGTCAGTGCCTACTCGGCCATCCGCATCGACTACGGTGATTTCATGGATGAAATCCTGCTCGACCTGAAAGAGCACGGCTTCTCATCTGAGGCACTGCTGCGGCTAGGGGTCATTGATATCCCCGGAAAATCGGCGGACCTTGCCTTCACAGACAATGAGGAATTTGAGAAAAAGTCTGTGCATTGGCTCTTCAATGAATACACCTCACTGTGCCAGGATGCTGGAGATGAGCCGGAGGATATCACAGACAGCCTGGAGCGCATGGGATTCACCTGCGAAGAAATGGCTGAGTATGGTTTCGAAGGCGTCGAGGCAGAGGATGATTTCCAGTATGAGGAGGATGAGGCTCCGGCGGTCGTCAATGTTGATATGGCCGCGAGCTTTACACAGCCTCCAGTCAAGAGGGACAGCCATCCGCTGCGGTTTGAGGACTATACCCTGGAAGAGTGTCCGAACTGTGAGAGTGAGGTCGTTATCCGGGCAACAGGTATCTCCAGATGCCCGCGCTGCGGGAAGCCAATCCTGCCCTGCACGACCTCCAGTAGCTGTACGACGCCCTGCCCTTATGGGTATACCGGCCGGTTCAATGAGCATCTGAAGCCCACGAATCCGCCTATCACACAGAGGGAAGTGGATTTCTACATGACAGAGTTGAATAAGCGGAAGGAGCGGTAAATTTGAAATTTTGGTGCAATGCAAGAGCCCCGACAATTCTATTGATTGCGGGATGTTTACGGGACAGCAAATCATCGAAATGATGGGTAATCGCAACATTACCGGCTGCGAGTACAAAGTCTACGATGTAAGCCGGTTTGGGGAGGCAGAGATACTGACATATGTCAAGCCGGTAGACGCTCCGTCCAATTTTCATGATTTTCATAACAAGCGGGTGACAGCTTGATTTCCGGGTACTTCCCGGAGGAGTAAGGAGGAACTGAATTATGAATAGAGAAGAGTTTTTGGAATTTGTCAGTAAGAACTTCAACATCGGCGGCGACGCCATGCGTCTCATTGACAACATCCTCCAGTATGCGGAGCGGATTGTTGACCTGGATGAACGCCGGGAGTTCTTAAACGACACACTCATGGGCACGATTGGCCTCACTGAAGAGGAAGTCGCAAAAATTTCATTGTGATGGAGGGACTGACTATGACCGTTCATGAATTGACGAGGGAACAACTCATTGAACTGAAGCAGCATATGCTCTGCGAGCAGGGTTCACCGTCTTACGGCGAGCTGGCTGATGCGGATGAGCTGGTTTCGGATGAGACCGCATTTGCGGAGTATGATGCCACCGAATTTTCAGAAGATGACTTCTTCTGTACGGCCGGGCAATGAGGAGAAAGGAGTTTTTATGGGCAGAAAACACCATGTACAGGATACCACGACGCAGTATGGGTTCACGCTGGAATATGTAGAGCGCCAGGAGACAAACTTGGATGGCCTGCGGGACTGGTATAAGTGGAATAGCGACGATGGCCGCTTTACCGTCTGCTGCAACGATGCCTGTGATGGCAGCGGCCGCCACGCCATTCACATCTTCCAAACTGGGGACTTCAAGTACCGGCCGGAGGTGTATGTCAGAATGGACGACAACACCGGGAAAATCGGAAATATCGTTGTCCGGCGTGGCTCAGATGACGGCGGCTTGACCAGTCTGGAGCAGATTGATGCGTACATCGGCGAATTGGCCGTGACGCGCAAGGCGGTACAGGCGATTCAGGTGCTGTTCATTGACGGCTGGAAGAAGGTAAAGTCCAAGGTAGACCTTGACTTTGCCCTTGTCAGGCAATTTGGTGAGAACAGGCTTCCCGCGACGAGCGAGGAGTTCTGGGCTAAAGTCATGAAGGAGGGAGATATATGAATATTCGAGATGTTGCCATTTCCGGCGCGAAGAAAATCTGCGGGTCGGGCCAATGTATCTGTGGCTTCGACTGCGGCCATTCGAATAAAGCCCCGGCGGCCCTGCCCAAGGTCGGAACGGAGACAGTTTGCCCTCTGGCAAGATATGAGGTTGAGCCTCAGCCAGTTTCGGACCCATTTGGGCCTCCGGTGACGCAGGATGAAATCTATGCGCTTTGCCGTATGTGCCCACATGCAAAGGTCGAGTCCGAGGAGGACGGGCCGGAGCGGCTGACTCGTCTTGACTTCTACGAGGCTTGCCTGGATTGCCCGGTGAAAGCCTGTGAAGACGCCATGCAGGAGGCCGAGGCAGAGGGAGGTTCGGATAATGCGGTACATTGGAAGCATTCAAAAGCAGAATGGGATGCTCGTCATCTCCGGTGTGATTGGCGTCCGGCGCCATCTGTGGTATAGTAAGCGCGAAGCTATCGTGCGCTATAACCAGGAGTGCCGTAAAAGTTACAGCCGGAGCATCCGTCGATTAACGGAGTGCCTCGATTTGAGGAAGGAGATGCCGTCAAGGTCATCTCCAAGAAGTCCAAGTTCAACGGAGATACCGGCGTTGTCACCGGCTACTGCAACGGGCAGTATCGGACGATTTGCCGGGTCCTTTTGAACAATGGGCATCTCATCAATATCTTCGACCACAACGTCGTACCGGCGTAAGCACTTGGGGAGGCTCTAATCAGAGCCTCCCCTCCATGTATATGGAGAAACTATGAGTAAGAAAAAAGAGATTTTGGAATACATCAAATCCTATATCAATGAGAAGGATATTCCCCAACAATTCGTGAGATTGGAAAGGCAGTTGGTCTCCAGTCTACATCGGCAGTATCCTTTCATCTGGTGAAGCTGCGCAAGGAAGGAAAAATCGACTATGAGGAGGGTGTTCCTCGGACAATCACGATTTGTTTGGGGGATAAAGGCCGCACGACCAAGTTCGACCGCCTGGTCACGCAGCTTCAGGCGAAGGATGGCCCGCTTCATAGCAGGCTGAAGATGGCCGCTTTCTTGGCGCAAGTCCAACTATCGGACACCAGAGACGCCTTGGGGTGGCTGGAGTATCTGGCGAAGCCTGCGGAGAAAGGAGCGCAGCGATGACGACATTCGAAATGCTGGAGCGGTGGGCGCAGTACACCAAGTTTGACCCGGGGCAGACCCGGTTCAATTTGCTCACATCGGAGTACACACTCAACCGCAGTAATAAGCGGATTCAGGAGCTCTTGAACAACTATGACCCATCCGGCACCCTGGCAGTCGTGTATGCGAAAAACATCTGCCGGGAGCTACTCCAGGAGAAAAAAGCTGACACTGTTCGAAGCCCTGACGGAGATGGATAAGTACCAGGAGACAAAGGAAATCTGGGATATGTTCAGCAGTCAGGAAGTAAGGGACATCGAGGATGTCTACCTCAACGCGGTGGACGAACTGGTCCAACAGGTCACTGGGAACAAAATGCTCGGTCAGAGGGATATGGACACGGAGCGGGATACGTTCTTCGCGTCTGTGGATGCCGTGGTAGAAGAACTCCACATTGGAATCGGCGGCTGCAACGAGGAACTGTACAGGCGTGGGGGAGAGTTCAAGCCTGTTGGAAAATTCTCGACCCACATCCATGTGTTCCAGCGGCTGGCCGACTGCCTGATTTCTTTGGAGTCCGGTGCGGATGGCATCTATCTCTGCTACATCGCGGAGCATGGTTCTGCCGCCGGGTATTTCGGCTTCTATCTGAAATCGAACGGGAACCTGCTGTCCGTCAATGAACGGGTCAATGAAGCGTTCGCCGGAGAGCATAAACGAAGCCGGAACGCCAGATGGACGGATGAGAAAAAGTACCGTCTGTTCCCGTACAGCTTCATCATGCAGTTCAGTGAGCACGACTACAAGGGGTATGCGACCAAACATATCATCGACGAAGACAAGCTCAGCTTTATGGAACTGGGTTCGGACGCATACATGCCCCTGATTTTGGCCATGGTTATGCTGAACCAGAAGTATGTGGGACGGGGATTGGATGACCTCCCCTGATATATGTGGACTCGCTTATGCCGGTCAACCTGAAGCATATTGAATCCGGCAGCCAAGCCCTGATGATACCTTCTGACAGCGCCATCGCTCTTTCTCACCGGGAGTTCCAGTTGGATTTCACACCGGAGAAAGTGCTGGATGGCTTGCTGGCAGACAGATACAACATCGACAGTCCTGGCGCGGCAGGGAAACCTCCCCGACATACCGGGCATTTCAGCAACCGAAACCAGATGATGGTCGATATGTATGGGCAGGGGTTCCAGTTCGATGTGAACACCCTGCTCAGGGCAAACCAGCACCTGGAGTTGCCAGGGCGTAAGGAAGACGACCTGCCAAACAGTGAGTTCGTCGGAGACCAGGCCCGTATGGAACTTCAGGCGTACTACGCGGTCCGAAAAGAACTGGCAGAGTACATGCGGGATAGAATCCACGAGGAGTATGTTGCTTACGGTGGGGTAGAGGCTATCAAAAAGTGGTGGCGTGCAGTTCTGAAGAAGAATGCCGAGACCATTGACAAGCTGGCCATTCAGAAGTTTGTCGGCCTGCCAAAAGACCCGGATGGCCCCGTGTACCAGGAGAACACCTCTGATAACCCGCTGTTGCGGCGCATTACCTATTGCACGGGAAATTTCCCGTCCGGTAACGATATCGGCTATGACCAGGTTCTGAATTACGGGGAAGGCAAATGGTATTCTAAGACCTACTATTGTCCCATCACGAATGCCAAGGCCAGCCATTTCTTTGTATTCAAATTGGCTGACTGGACGGAGATGGAGGCTCTGATTGGAGAAGAGGTCCCCGTATCCTGAAAGGCTGGCGGCTCGCCGGTCATGACTATACGGGCAACCAACTCCTGTATCCCTGTGACGAGGTGGATGCCGTCGGGACGCCGTTTGAGAAATACCAGTCTCAAAACTGGCGGTATTACGACAAGGATGCGCGTATCGACCGATACTCATATGGCCCCGCCTACTTTAACTTTGCCTTCGCGGTGGGGTACAGTAAGAGCGGCCTGAACAAACTGCAGAAACAGTACTTAGCCTAACATCGCAAAGCGGCCCCTCCATCGAGGGGCCGCTTTTTTCGTATATTGAAACGTGTGCAGTTTGTATATCCCATCGGATATATATTGACTATAATATTGTTATATGGTATAATATTGCTACTCTATGGGGGAGGGGATTACCGTGGGGCGCAAGGGAAAACCCAAGGTCGAATTGACCGATGAAACTATCCGTAAATTGCCTGCGGCCGCAGTGATTGAGAAACACCGCAGCCTGCGGGTCCTCCTGAAAAAAAGGGCTGAATGAGGGGAAAATCCAGGCCGACGCCTTGCTGAAGATACTCAATACTATCAATCTCGATGAAGAGAGCGAGGCCGAGGTCTACGGTGCCATAGACACCTTGGGTATCCCTATCAGCACATCTGAGGAAGAAAACCCCTCCGAGGATGGGCAAGGGCCGCCGGAGGCAGAGCTCGCGGACGACCTGATACCAAAAGCAGATGACTTCCCTTTGGATGACTCGGCCGCCTACTTCTTCCATGAAATGGCTGAAATCCCCGGATGACACGGGAGGAGACCCTGGAGATGGCCAAAAGGGTAGAGGCCGGGAAAGCGGCGGAAGCAGAGCTTCAGGAGAAGGGGGATTCACTGACCGGCGATGAACGCTCCAGCCTGGATAAAATCATAAAAAAGGCGAAAGCGGCCAAGGACCGAATGATAGAGTCAAATATACGCCTGGTCGTCTCAATCGCCAGAAAGTACGCTCCCAGCACCGCCTCTATGACTATTCTGGACCTCGAACAGGAAGGCGTTTTCGGCCTGATGAAGGCTGTCGACCGCTTCGACTATAAGAAGGGCTTCCAATTCTCCACCTACGCTACCTGGTGGGTGCGGCAGGCCATTACAAGGGCTATGGCCGACCAGGATAAATGTGTCCGTATTCCAGTCCACATGGTGGATACCATCACAAAGGTCCAAAAGATAACCAAATCCCACGAAAAGTCCCTGCAAGACATTGACGAAGAGGCACTTGCCATCCATATCGCGGGCGGGGAGGACAGATGGTCTGAACTAGGGCCGCGACAGAAGAAAAAATACCGTGACAAAAAATCCATGAGGCCATTCGGTTAAGTAAAAAACAGTGAGCCGGTGTCCCTGGACCAGCCAGTAGGGGACGAAGAGACTGCCGATACTGTGGTAGGGGATTTCATCCGGGATACCAATACCAACATCTCACCGGAGGTCGTGACTGACCGTCTCCTCCTATATGAACGCCTCGACGCCCTCCTGATGACCTTACCGGCCCGGGAGTCAAGGTGATTCGCCTCCGCTTTGGCATGGAGGATGGAAAGCCACGCACGCTGGAGGAAATAGGCCGGGAATTCCGTTTGACACGTGAGCGCATTCGCCAAATCGAGGCGAAGGCTATGAAAGGGCTGAAATCTCCCTATATCTCAAAGCACCTTGGTAGTGACGCGGAGGATATTCTGGGTACGTACGAGGAGCCTCCTGACCACTTTGAAGAATTGGATTGGAGTGACCTCGATGATAGTCAGTTTTGATGTTGTTTTCTCCGCTGTCATTTCCATCTTAATCGTGACTTGTTTTACCACCGCGATTTCTTTTCTGTGGGAGATGAAAAAGGTTCCCAAGCATACTGATATCGGTAACACAATACATGCTTGGTCGGGCCTTGTGACAGGGTTCTGCGTGTGTGTCCTGTTGACTATCGTATTTTCGGTATTTGCGTATATCTTCGCTCCGTATGACCTTCTGCTCAATAACCTTCTAATTCTACTGATATTCTTTGTTCTCTACAAACTTCTATACCGCAGCATCCGCCGTTGGACATGTAATGCCATTGACGGCGATGAATACAACGATTAGACCAACATCAGCCGTCCACAGTGTACTGCGCGGCAGCTCCTTATCCGGGTGTAGCGCAGTTGGTAGCGCACATGGTTTGGGACCATGGGGCCGGGAGTTCGAACCTCCCCACTCGGACCAGTTATAGAAAGTTGGGATACATATGGACTTGTTGCGCATGGCCATCGCGGCAGTTGTAGCGATTGTGGTAGGAATTCCATTTGTCTTGGCTACTCGGCATATGAGACCCGCCGGGGAAAAGGAATGGCAAGACGCCGCCCGGGCCGGGCGTGTCACAACCGGCACACTCACAGACAAAGTGTTCCTGCCCCCGGATATGTCATCGCAGTACTCAAAAATGCGTGAAGTACGATGGAAAGCCAGGTACGACTATACTGTGGATGGGGTGCAATATGCCTACTTCTACGTCCTGAAAGCACCTGTACCGGAGCAAGTGGACTTGTATTACTCAGAAGGCCGACCAGACCGTGCAGCATTGCGGAGCGCGATGGTGCGTAAGCGAGGCCCGGCCTATACGTTTTGGTTTTTGTCCCTGTCGCTATCTGGATGGTCGTCTATTGGATGCTCCCGATTTTTGGTATCTCAAAAGCATGAGCACCAGAAGTGTCCTTAATTTGACGTTCAACCCTTCGAAATGGTACAATAAATGCGTCAAGTAAGGAAGTATCTATCTGAAACAGCATCATTCTAAAGGTTCAGACAGCACACCGATAACAGGTGTGCTGTCTTTTTATATACACAAACACCATCATTGATAAAAGGAGGCAAATCAAAATGTATAAAGCGAAGGAAATTGAGGGAGTTGTTTACCGAGTAAAGCATTTGACAGGCGGATGGTTGGTCGAAGTGCCGGAAACGGAGGACCCCATTGAGGCCCTGGCCACGTTTGCGGCCGAAAAGTCAGTCAAAGGCTACATCATCACGTCTGTAACACGCATTTTTGACTGTTCGAAAGACACTCCACGCATGGCTGTTATCTCCACCAAAGAGTTCAAATCCGAAGTCAAGCGTCTGATGGATGAGAAAGCGTATTATGAGCAGGCAGAGACTTACCCTGAGACCATTGAGGAACTGACTGCCCGTGCGGAGGCCGCCGGATGGAGTGTTGACCGAGACGAAGACGGTGAGCAAATTCGCCTGTCGTTTGGGCAGTCCACTCCGGCAGGCGAGGACTTCTGGTTTGACGCTTGCGGAGAGGACGTAGAAGAAGTTGTGGACAGTGTGAAGCGGTACGCTTTGGATTTCGACTGTGATGAACACGTCAGAGAGGTCATGAACGGCCAGGGTGCGCCTGATTTGACGACGCTGGTCGAGGATGCCAAGGCTATTCAGGAGATGCTGGATGAGCTGGCAGGCAGCCTGATGCGCAAACTGATTTGACGGGGGAAGAATCATGGAGAAGAAAAAGTTTGAGGTCTACACCCTCGATATGTTCCCTGATGGGGATGGCGGCTGGGTCGAGAACGAGCGCCAGAAAATCGGCACTATCGAAATCCAAAGCAGTGAGCAGGCATTCCCGGAGGCTATCCTGAATGCCCTGCGCAATCTCACCTGCAGTGATATCGCGGGTAGAGAGCACCACGTGCTGAACACTACGGACCGGCGGCGCATCTACATCGAGGACTTCTATGGAACCGGCGAGTGGGGGGAGGTCGGCACGAAGAAGGGCAATAAGCCCTTCCTTGGGCTGCAACTGGTGAAGGAGGCAGAGTGAATTGGCAACCTGCAAAATGAATGTGGTCCACCGCGACAGCCATAGCGCCCCGGAATGCACAAATTGCGGGCATCGCTTCGATACGGATTATGCCAAGAATCCGTATGCTGAGATGTGCCGTATCGCAAAGGGGAAATTTGCGTATTGCCCAGTCTGTGGAGCCAAGTATGTTGGCTGTCAGATTGAGGGCGTGGACTTCGATAAGTGTGACCCCTACCAGACCGACTGGATTATGCAGGGCCTCAAAGACTGAATTTTCTACAAGGAGGACAATTTTATGGATAAGCAGAAAGAGCTTGATTTTATGCTCCATTTCGCCAGAGAGGCGTTTCTGGATGAGGAAGTGTGCGCCGACCAGCTCAGAAGCCTGTGGACGGCGTATTGCCTGCATCATGGCCTCGACGCAGACACCAAGGCGTATGACGATGACCTCATGGAGGTTTGGAAGGTCGTTGCTGAGGAAGAAGCAGATACGGCAAACTGGAGCTCCTTCGGCAGCTTCGGCACATTTATGTGCGCCGAGCTGGTGTGAGAGAGGAGTGAACTTGTATGGGACGCGGCAACTGCTGCACCTTTGGGAAACACGAAGGTCTGTTCTATGTGGACAACGATTATCTGGATGTCTTCTCCCGATATATTGAGGAAGATGACGCATGGGAGTCGCGCCTGAAAGGCGAACTGGATTTCAATGAACTCACTGACCCTGCGTGGGGATACGATGAGACTGAGAGCCAGTACAACCTGGATGCCGCCATCTCGAACTTCAAAACCCGTATCATGGCCCACTTCAAAAGTTTCCGGCCCTGCGATACCTGGGTGAAGTATCGAGAGGCCCACGCGATTCTGGAGAACTCCCTGTTCTATATCGCTGTCGAGGACAACGAGTGGAGTCGGGCGTTCGAACTCATCCAGAAGGAGGACCCGTACGACGACCACTTGTCCGGTCTCCAGGCAAAGCACTGCCGGAGATATCTGGACGGTATCCGGGACGCCCTGTTTGAGGACTTTGAGTCCCTGGGCATTTATGGGTGTGCGTGGACGCATGGAACCATCCATCGAGAGGATTTTCGTAAGAGTGCTTAGGGACTTAGGTGCTTAAGCACCAATATACCTAAGCACCGATGAGCAGCGGGGCCCCGTGGATTTATCCATGGGGCCTTGCGCTCTAAAAAAGGAGGTCAAAATTTCATGTTAGAAATCCGAAAAATGTTGGTAGGCACTGTCGAGCTTGGCAGTCTATTCGTTGGCCGTCAGGCCCAGCAAGTCCCACAGAACCCTATTGCAAAGACTGGAGATATCCCTATCTATTCTGGAGGCCAAATCACTATTCGAAATACAGTCCCCGGGAAGGCCATTACCTGGGTTGCGGCGGGCGATATCCTGATTGCTGACAGATGCCTGCTCAGTGATGTGACCTGGAAGGAACTTGACGCTGCCGGACTCATCGCAGGCCGTGAGGTCTGCATTGACGGCCACAAGTATCTGTGCCGTGCCCCCAAAGTGGGATACGACAGCGACCGCCAGAATGAGTGGGATAAGGCCCTCGCCATTATGGGTGCTGACAACAGCCTCTGGCATTGGAAATCTATGTATTTCTGGGGGCAGATGGGCTTACTACCGTCACACGGATTGCCCGGGGTTGTATCACGGCATACACCAGAGATTTTGCGGATGAGGATTCGAGATACTTCAACGTCGGGTTCCGGCCCTGCCTGATTCCCCTGGAGGACGACTTCGCTTCCTACTTAGTGGGAGGTAAAGCGCAGTGAGCTATTACAGCATCGCAATCGATGGCCCTGTCGCCGCCGGGAAGACTACGCAGGCCAAGGCTCTGGCCAGTCGGCTGGGGTTTGTCTATGTGGATACCGGCGCGATGTACCGGGCATTTGCGGTCCATAAGCTGTGGCTGGAAAAAGAGATAGGCGAAGAAATCGAAGTTGAGCGGGCGCTCAGAACCTTCGATTTGGATATTGTCCAGGATGAGAATGGTCAACACATTCTGATTTGGGGCAAGGACGTCACTTCGCAGTTAAGAACGCCCGAGGTGTCCATGGTTGCGTCCAAAGCATCCGCACATTCGGCTGTTCGGGAGGCCTCCTGAAAATCCAACAGGTTATGCCTTCAATGAACAATGTCGTCATGGAGGGACGGGATATCGGGACGGTCGTCATTCCGAACGCCACACTCAAGGTCTTTTTGACGGCCAAAGCAGAGGTCCGGCACAGCGGCGCTGGAAAGAGCAGTGTTCGCATGGCGTGACGGATTCTTATGAGCAAACCTTGGCCCTTCTGCAAAAGCGGGATTACGATGACTCTCACCGGGAAATCGCGCCGTTGGAGCAGGCTGAGGACGCTGTGCTGGTTGATTGCACGGAGATGACAATTCAGGAAACGACCAATGTGATTCTGGCTCTTTGGAATTCAAAGGCCAAAAGGGAGGTATGAATTGATGTTGAATGGATTGTATTGTCTGATTGGTAAGAGCGGGACCGGGAAGTCTACGGTCATGCAGGCACTGCACGACACCTACGGTTACACGATTGCCCAGAGCTATACGGACCGGCCGAAGCGGACCCCGGATGAGCAGGGACATGAATTTCTCAGCCCAGCCGAGTTTGATGCGCTGAACGGCTTGATTCTGCCGCGCAGCAGTCAGGATGGCCGCTATGGGATGACCGAGGAAATGCTCGATAAGAGCGAACTCATCGTCCTGGACTATCTGGGCACGCAGGAGCTTCTGCAGTCCTACACCAAGCGCCCCGTCCATGTGATTGGCCTACATGCTGACACACATACCCGTATTGTACGGATTGATGAGAGGGGAAACACCTTTCAGGAGCGGCGAAAGCGCCTCAGTGCGGATGAGCATGAGTTTTATTCGATGAACGACCTCTGTGATATCGTTGTGCCCAACCGGGACCTGCAGCAGACGGTCGGCATCATCAAGAACTTCATCGACTTCTGCGAGGAAACGGCTTGGGTTTGCGCAGACGACGACTGCCTTCAGTTCCGCCGACGGGTTGGTGTAGACAGTAACAAGATGCCGGTCTACGAACTGGTCCAGGTCAACAGTTACGGCGATGACCTGTTTCATGTGGCGCATGGGCGTGTATATTTCAGCGATGTCGACGAGGAGGAGCTTGAATCGCTGTTCAGCGAGTATGGTTGGTCGTATTACAGCCTGCTAGGCGAGGACGGCTGGGGTATTGTTGCGGAAGCCGTTTTTGAAAATAGCGCAACAGAATACGATACCGCAGATGAGTATACAACCTTTGAGGCAGCCGCACGGGCCCTGGGGAAATTATCGGCCGCGATATTTCATCGTACCTGTGAGGCGCTGTATGGATGACGATATCTTGCTGTGGCACGTTTCGTTTGACATAGAGCGGCCTCTGATACGCACCTATGTTCCTCTGGTTCCGAAAAATCCAATGCCCGGCGAGGACACCACGATTCCCAGAATCTGTTTTGCTCCGTCCATTGAGGACTGCCTCAACGCGATGGTCGCAGACCGGGTAGAGCGTGGCCTTGAAGATGGAAGATTCCTGGGATTTCCGTTCCGGGTAGCCAAGGATGACCCGTTCCTTAAAACGCCAGATGACATCGGAGATATGGTCCCGGACGCCTATTGACACGGGAACACTGGTATTTAAAACCCGTCACACTGGCTGGATATCTGATGCAAGTGGACGACTTCGAGGATTACGAATTCTACGACGCTTACGAGTCCCATCGGCCGCTGATTTACAAAATCCTGCTGGAGAACGGTGTTTCATCAAAGGATTTGGCCGAGTTCGATGGCTGGAGCACGACAGAAGTGCTCATGAGTATCCCAACCTGGCTTGGCTATGAAATCGGTCTGCGGCTTAACATCCATTAGCTCCATGCGTTCGAGTGTCTGAATTATCGGTCAATAGAAAGTGCATAAGTGCTTAGGAGTCTAAGCGCTTTTGCGGAAGGAAAGGAGGTTGGGCGGCTTCTCTGTCACATATGTGATGGAGAGGCCGCTCTGTTCTATGCAGTATGCAGAAAATTTAAACGCGAACAGAGAATTCGCAGCGCAGTTTGCTCAGGCCCTTGTTTCTTGGCGCAAGCGCAAGGGAATGACGCAAAGAGCTCTAGCTCAAAAAAGCTGGAATTGCAAACGCCACACTTCATCGGTATGAGAGTGGAACTCTGTGCCCGTCACCTGAAATCGTTCAGAAACTTGCGGATGCATTAGATGTTCAGCATGAGGACCTTTTAAACCTGGATAATCTTCTGAAAAGTGAAACGGTCCCGGAACGCATTAAGCGCATGAGACGGCTTCGTGGGATTACTCAGGAGGAATTGGGCAAAATGGTTGGAACTACGAAGTCCACAATTTCCATATGTGAATCCGGGCGGAACGAATTGAGAAGTACAACGCTGGCCCGGATTGCCGAAGCGCTTGGCGTGTCGTACGAGTACCTTGTCCTGGGAAAACCTCAAGATGGTGACTTTTTGCAGGAAGGATTAACCCCTTTCAAAAAAGTCCCCGTCGTTCTAGCTGCGGTCGAAGAGTTCGGTGACGACCATCGGCTGGTCTTCCGCACACTCACGATTCGGGTTCCCAATGATGGTTTAGACTGGCACGTTATGGGAGAAGTAAAACAGATTGCCAACAAAACGAGGAGTGAGCGCTGCTTCTAGCGAGGACGGCAATGGCTGGCAATTTAATATCTGAACACATTCTATCTGTCTATCCGCCCCAGGTTGTTCTGGGGCGGCTTTTTTACAATGTCACCATCCTACCTCACTTATACTTAAGCACCGGAGCGTCTAAGCACTTAAGTGCCGTTGCTGGTATTGCCTTTGTGTACAGCAGTTTTGACTTCTATCGTAATAGATGGTAGGATATTACTATCAAACAAGGAAGTATCTCATTAAACAAACATCAATCTATCAGTTTCAAGCAGCTAGGTCTTTAAACGGGCCTAGCTGCTTTTTATATATACACAAACATTTTTCAAGGAGGACGACTATGAAGTACAAATTCTTTCAAGGCGGAGTCACTGAGGTGCCGGTTGAGCACCTGATTGAGGACTACCAGAACCTAGCCCAGACGAAAGCAACTCTGAGCAGATGCATCCAGGCATATGCGCGGAAACTGCCCGAGGCTCTTGCCTACGATGAGCGGGCCAAAGAGTCTCTGGCAGCGCTCCAGGATGCCAGTGAGACGATTTCCACGGTTATGGATTGTCTTGCGGACAGCATCGACAGCCACACCACTGCCCCGGAAGGACTGAAGTTCCAACCGAGCGTCACATCTGTGATTGCGATGGGGTGTAAAACCGGCATCATTGCCCGCGAAGATGGAAGCGATATTCGCTGCGCTGGCGGTATGGATGTGTCCACAGTCTACCCTGGGTGTACCGAGCGGTGCCCGTACAAAAATAAGTGCGAGCAGGAACTTTGCCGCATCCAACTGGAAACCGGAGCTTTTTATACCGGGGACAGCAGGGAGTCCGATGAACTGCTGGACAGCATCGAGCGGTATCCAGAGAAGGAGTGATGACCTGTGCGTTTCACTCGTCTGAGGTAAATCGAGCGATGCACCGCCTGCACTTGCGGGACACTGCGGACTGCCGCGCCAAGGCTGTGGCTATTCTGCAAGCCTGGGACCGAGGCATCGGTGACGTAGATGACGTTATCGACGCCTATGAAGCTGCGCAAGCATATTGAGGAAGGAGTTTTTATGAAAGCAACAAATATCGAATGGGACGTCGATTGTCCTGAAGACCTGGAGACATTGCCCAAAGAGGTCGTGATTCCTGACGGCATGAAAGACGAGGATGAAATTTCCGACTATCTGTCGGACCTGACAGGCTTCTGCCACAAAGGTTTCTATTTGGAGTAATTTTCTTGAAAGGAGGGCGGCTGTGCATCGGGTGCAGGCATCATCTGCACCGATGCACAGCCTATTTTACCATGGATGTTATTTTGAATCTGCGCGAGATGGACATTGAGTCCGAGTTTGATGCTTCTGGGAACCCCACGCCGGAGTTTCTCAGCAACATCATCCAGGCCATCATTCAGGAATATGGGGCCCGGGCATCTGACTCCGAGGCGTTTATTTACCCTGAACTCACAGCCAGCAACTGTGTGTTCGGCTTCAAGGAGCCGGTCCGACTGCTTCAGCGTGTTTCCGAGTGGAACGGAAGCATTCGGGAACAGTTCCTGCGGTGCGTAGATGCGGTCTGCAAGATTTCGACGTATGGCCAACTGCCTACCACAGACCAACTGCCGCGTTCAAAGAGCCCTGAGATGTATTCCATGCTTGGAGCCACAAGCGAAATGAACGATGACTGGTACGACTACGCCGACCATGCGATTTTCCTGGAGGATGCCAACGGCGACCGCACGTTCCGCTGCGTCCTACAGCCGTTCGACCTGAGCAATATTCAGCGTGACCCGGCGGAGTATGCCATCGTCACCGTTTTCCCAAAGAGTTGAGAGAGGAGAGATTATCATGTTCGCTGTCATCAAGAAGAACGAGGGTCTGGCCAAAGTCATTGATGCCCCTTCCCTCAAGGCGGCCTGTCAGTCACCCCACGAATAAATTCGGGGGCTTGAAAAGCCTTGACTGACTACCCTAAGTGCTTCGGGCACTACGTTATCCGAGAATGCCAGCCGGGCCACAATAGTGGTCTGGCTGGCACATAGGCACCGGCGGGCGTGATATCCGAACCTGCCGCACTGCGGCGCATGGTTAAACAGTCCTGATGGGTAGGGGCCGTGCTGTGCGCGGAGAAACCTCGGAATAACATTGGGGACGGATACCTGACGGGCTTCGGCCCGGGCAGTTTTCTGCGTAGTAGCTGCCAAAATGTGAGAAAGAAAGGAGGCGCACTGACATGGTGTATGTACAGAACCGGCTGGGACAGCCGCTGATGCCCACGAAGGACCATCGAAAGGTGCGCCTTCTGCTGGACAGCGGAGCGGCGGTGGTCGTAAAACGCACCCCGTTTACCATCCGGCTGACAACAAAAGCAAAGTCCTACGTACAGCCAATCATTTTAGGCGTGGATGCTGGGAGCAAGACCATCGGCCTGTCGGCGTCCACGGAGACAGAGGAACTGTTTGCCGCTGAAGTCACACCCCGAACGACGTAGTGGATAACCTGTCCACCCGCAGGGAATTCCGCCGTTCTCGGCGTAACCGGAAGACGCGATACCGCGAGCCTCGATTCAACAATCGGGTCCGCAGCAAACACAAGGGCTGGCTTGCCCCTTCCGTGGAGGTCAAAATCCAGGAGCACATTACCGCTGTCAAGCGTGTGTGCGCCCTAAGCCCCGGTGGGAAAAATCGTTGTGGAAACAGCGGAGTTTGACCTGCAGCTTCTGAAAGCGGTGGAGGCCGGGCTTCCGGTCCCACGGGGAGAGGACTACCAGAAGGGTGAGATGCTAGGCCACTACAACATCCGGCAGTATGTCCTCTGGCGTGACGGTTACACCTGCCGGTGCTGCGGCACTCATGGGAAGGGCGTGAAATTCCACGTCCATCACCTGGAGAGCCGGAAGACCGGCGGAAACGCCCCAGATAACCTCGTAACCCTGTGTGATGGGTGCCACAAGAAGTTCCACAAAGGGATAATCACCCCGGATATTCTGAAAAAGAGGAAATGTCGTTCCACCAGGGATGCCGCCTTTATGGGCATTATGCGTAAGACCTTGATGGAACGTCTCCGGGCGGAACTCGCTATCCAGGTTGTCGAGACCAAAGGGTATATTACCAAGTACACCAGAGTAGAACTTCTGAAACTGGACAAGACCCACACCAACGACGCCCTGGCCATTGCTCAGGGGCGGAGAGGGTTTGGAGTCGAGGAACTAACGACGATTCCGCAGTCTGATTACATCTACCGCATCCGCCCAGTTCGCCACCATAACCGTCAGCTCCACAAGGCGACCATCCTCCCGGGAGGCATCCGTAAGAGCAACCAGGCCCCACGCTATGTGCGGGGGTTCCGACTGTTCGACAAGGTATCCTATCTGGGGAAGATTGCTTTATTTGGGGCAGACGCAGCAGTGGGAGTTTCCTGCTCTCTTCTGGAACGAAGCGCAAGCTACTTAATATCTTAACAGAAAGGAGAGAAGGGCTGTTTCCTCCCCATGGTTGAAACCAGGGGTTTCTACAGCCCAATTTCGATGATGCGGATGCAAAAGAGTGAGGAAGGAGTTTTTTATGGGCATTATGCTTGGGAACCTGTCTGTAAAGGACATTGAAACCCGCCTTGGTATTACACTTTCTGCCGAGGATGTTGCCGTTCTGCAGGAAAAACGCCAGGAGAACGTCAGTGTCCCCCTTGCAAGTGGAAAGTGGCACTGCTTTGACATTCCCTTTATGTTTATGGCTGCTACGAGAGACGATGCTCTGATGTTTGCTGACATCTTCGGGAAATATACCGGGCAGATGCACAGCAAGTTTTCGATTGGATTTGAACGATAAAGAAAGGAGGTCAGGCGGCTTCAAATTATGAGGCTGCCCAACAAAATCATGATGGAGTCTATTATTGTTTACAGCCACTATGAATATGAGGATTCCCTCTGTTCATTTTGCGTGCAGGAATGCCCTGTAACCGTGCAGAGTTCTCCAATGCGGCAGATATTCTGGCTGCCTTGGATGAGTGGTATGGCAATACTGAGCAGGAAACCACGGAATGGGCTTTGGAGTTCGAAATCTGGGCCCGTTTCCTGCTGCTGAACGGTGGGCTTATCCTGAATCCGCAACACCTAGCCTTGGAGGAAGTAAAGGATGAGTTTCTGGAACTGCTGAACGACGGCCCCGAGAACATTCGAACCCGCTATGAGCAGATGTTTGCTGCCAACATGGAGTCTCTGAAGGCGGCTTGGATAGCGGCAGATAAGCCTGAGCAGTTCGAGTTTGACCCGGGTGCGTGCTCCAGCAGGGAGGGGTAAGAGTATGTTGCTGGCTACTAAGCTCAAAAACCGTATCCTGCTGGCTGCGAAGCCCGAGGACCTGCCGTTGAAAATTGAACTCAAAAATATTGTCATCAACGGTGTGAAGCGTGGATGCTCTGGGTTTGTCACCAATATGCAGACAGGCTCTTGCGTGTACATTGACACTGAGAAGTTGGTCTATGGACCGCTCTCGGACAAATGTATGTATCGGTACGCAAGGGACAACAAGGACTACTCCAGCAACTGCCTGCAGAACGGCTGGAATCGCTGGGCGACGGATGAGGAACTGCCCAAGCAGGTCGTTGGACTGCTCAGAGAGGGCATTGGTATCGTCCGATAGAAGCGGTCTCAAATTTGACGCCCCTTCCGAAAAATGATACCATACTTACAGTAGTTTAAGGGAGTATCACATACTGAAACCATATTGCTTTAGCAATCAGCCAGCATCCTCAAACTTGAGGGTGCTGGCTTTTATATACAAAAACGAAGAAGGAGCGATAATTGCATGTACTATCTGGTAGACCTGAAGGAGCAGAAGACTGAAGTTTTCAAAAGCAAACTGGACCTGCTATACTACCGCTTCAGCAAGCCGGAGCATCGCCCCCTGTGGTGGGCTCCTGACGAAATCATCTATCGGATGATGGACTTCATTGAGCTGAACGTGACCGGCAAGGATATTGTTACGGGCTTTGAGAAGGTCCCCGGTAAGTTTTGGTTCTATGGTGGAACCGCCTTCCCGTGCTACGAGAAGGTGGCCACGCTTCGCCGCTACATGGTCACGGATGAGCAGGGGAGACGTATCGACATCCGCACTTGGCTCCCGGAAATTGCCCTTGTCCAGTCCGGCAAATACCGGCCCACCCACAAGGCGGCTGATTCCAAGGGGCCTGCGTATCGTCGGGAACCCTGTGGTCAGGGCCGCAAACAGCACTTCCACAGAGTAGGCTGTCCTGCTATGTGGCACCGCTCTCTGGCTGAAGCCATGGTTGAAGAAGACCTGGCGCTGGAGGCGGATGTCCGGCCTATGCGGGACCACTCTGGTATCCGTAAACGCGGCATCAAGGACGAGACCTCCTTTGAGCGGGCTGAGCGCCGGGCGAGTCGTAGCTGGACCTGCTCCAAGTGCTGGAAGGACCAGTCCAAGGCTGGCCGCCAGTGGGCCAAGCATAAGAAGGCCAAAAACGGCCGGTTCCTGCGTGAGAGCATCGACAACCTGCCGCTGCTCTACGCGCACCCGGAGTTTGCGGATGACGATTACTGCTTCCGCCTTCTGATGATGGAATTCATTTTGTGGGGACGTACCTACTAAACGTAGCTTGCGGGGGGAAGCATAATGCTCTCCCCGCAAGCCGCTGCACGAGGGAGGTGATATTGTGGCACACGCAGAGGAATGTCCCTTTTGCGCTGAACTACAGCACATCAGGGAGCTGAATGAGTATCTCGTAAAGAGCGGCAACCGCCCCGGGAAGACCCGCATTGAATATCGGGTCGCACTGGTGCAGAATACCAACTACAACGGCTATTCCTGCGGAAGCAGCACCAGCCAGTCGTTCCCGCTGAATTGCTGTCCCGTCTGTGGTCGGGAAATTGGGAATGTTGACCTAGTGGAGGGGGGTGATTAGGGCTAAATTGTTGACTTTATTTGGAAATTCCTTGTAATCAAATTGTGTGTAAACGTGTGTGATAGGAGGATGATAAAGACTGGCTAATGGCCAACATATTGGGAGGAAACTATGAAATTAACAGATGAGCAATGCGCTGTATTAGAAAAAGATTGCCTCTAAATCCCAAATGGACTGCTGGTTCTACATTGACGGAGACAACCAAATCCGGGATTTAGAGGAAGGCGAAAAGGTCATAGATACCATGGAGGGCGTCCGACTGTTGCAGGAAGGCATGTCCTGTTACGCAGACTACGATTTGACCTACCGAGAAATCTATATCTTCGAGCATATCCCCGGGTTAAACGTCCAGCCTGAACACTGGGAAGGGTTGGAAAAGCCCATGGACTATTTCGACGCAGAGAAACTCTACTCAGATAAGGTCAGGTGCATCTTAAAAAATACCTATGGCATCGATAATCTTGATTTTGAGGAGGGGGACGCCCTGCGGGTCGATATTATCCTGGATATAGCCTTCTTTCTGAGTTCAGGCAAATCAGAACAGGAAAGTATCGAGGCCGCATTGTCGGAACACAAGGACGAAATCCACTATATTCGGATGGCATCCCACGGCTACGTCATTGCGCACAGTATAGATGCCCAGTCTGGAAATATTCCTAATGCAGACTTTGTGAGCCTCTATCGTGGACTGGTCGGCACAGAGTTTGCTGATGAGGACCTGGCAGTGCAACTAGCGAAGGCGGATGGTGTCAAATTTATCGAAGGGATGAATGGGGTCCCGGATAACTACTATATTGACACGCCACAAAATAGGAACGCCATTCTGAAGCATCTGCAAGCAGATAACCATTAGCATATGCCCCGCTCTTTCTTGAAGAGCGGGGCCGTTTTTTCAACGGGTCTATTTTGAATAGGCACGGTGCAGGGCATATCTTACCCATGGAATTTGACCTTGACCAGCTTAAAATGGTATAATTCTTCTATCAAACAAGGAAGTATCTATCTACCAACAAATCGAAATATCAAACTCACAGTCAGTCCTTTTACGATTCTGTAAGGGGACTGGCTGTTTTTTATATATCAAATTTATATACATGAACGGAGGATAATAAAATGGGTAACGCACAGACCACAAAACAGGTAACTTTTGATGAGGCTATCCGCCTGATGGAGGGTATCCGTCGCTCTAATTTGGTGATGGGATACCACTTCATCAACTACGCCAATGATGAGTGCATCATCCGTCCCACTAAGGTCTCGGCAATCTATCGGGACTGGTATTGGGAGTGCGATTGCTGTCCGCCCAACGATACGGTCGTCACGCACCTGCACATCCTGCTGCCGTCACATGTTGCTCTCGACGTTGTGGAGTCTGTTAAGTTTGGCACCCTGATGGAGGCCATCGAAGAGTTCACCGTCGGCAGCAAGTACCGTGATTCTTAAGTGCTTAAGCACTCAATAAAGGAGGAGTAGACCTATGTTGCCCCAGTACGTTGAAAACAGTTGACGCTGAACCTGCTGACAGACGATATCGTCAATACAGCATTGGAGGCTGGCGACTATGAGGGTATCAGCACGGAGACTGCCAGGCAGGCGTGCTACCAATGGATGAGCCACTCTGCAGTCTGGAATGATGAGCTGGCTCAGTTCACGGCCGAGTATTGCCAGAGTGCTGACTCTGAGCCGGATGACCTTCAGGTTCTGGATGTCATTGCGGATATTTCCAACGAAATCGAGCGACTGCTGGTAAACGAGGCCGTCATCGAGTATAGGAAGGAGCATATTCACGATGAGTCTGTTGTTCAGGCGATGGAGAAGGCCGGTGTCCTGGCGGATGTCGTGGATATGTCGGCACTCCTGGCGTCTCTGGCTGTCGGCGGGAAGCAGGAAGTGGAGGACAACTGCGAACCGCTCCTGGAAGAAAACAATTTGACTGTGGCAGATGTCATCAAAGTGGCGGATGCCTACCAAGGTAAATAAGGGAGGTTTCTTTATGTGGTACGTATTGGTGTCTCATTACATTGGCCCTGGCGTTGCGCTCCAGCGTGGATGGCGGGAGTGTGAGAACGAGGAACAGGTACGAGATGCTATCGCCGAAGTTCTGGAACGTGGGGTCCGTGCGGATGAAATAACGGTTCTATGTGTTTCTGAGCCAGAAAATACCATGTCGGTCGATGAATTCCGGGACAAGCTCGGTATCTAAATCAAAATTTTTTGAAAAGGAGGACGGCCTTCGCATTCCAGGGCATAAGCCTTGGGATGCAAGGGCCAATTTTATGAAAGTATTTACGAACAAGGACAAGTATCCCTTTGAATTTTACTGCAATGCCACCGGCGATTTGTTTATCCCTGACACGGACCCCAACGGGACGCCCCACGACCTCAAGGATATGTCAGAACTTCCGTACCCGCTCCAGGCTCTCTATGAGCGCTTCTGGAGCGAGCAGTATGGCTGGTTGACCTATATGGTCAAGGCCGATACTGGGTTCGGGATGATGATGGAGCAGGAGTATGTTGCATTCTCAGTAGACCCCGATACCAAAGACTATGATATCCAGATGGATGCGCTCTACGAGCAGGTCACTGCCATGGCGGAGAAAATTGAAAAGTCTCTTGCCGTCTTCTGTCCAAAAGCTGAGGTGTACCTCGGCCGGGAAACAGGGCTGGATGGCTGTCATGAGCTCTGCGTGTTTGTCCCGGCAGATGCGATGGAGTATGAAATCGAGCAGATGATTTATGTCCTGACCCTGGTGGGGAAGGAGCAGGAACCCCCGTATGAGAAAAAGGAGCTAGACTCCTGGAAATATTCGGCTTTCCAGAAGGATAACAATTATTTCTCCATTTGCGGAGGATTCGACCCGTACTACGCCAAGCAGCCTGTTGTGACCATTGGTTTCACAGATGACTGCGGACTGGCGGAATTCACTGTGCTCGTCGCACGGAAGGCCATGGAGGAAGACGGCGTATTTAACGCCGATAGGGTGCAGGAACGGATGGAACAGGTCATGCGTAACATCAAGAAATCCGCCGCAGAGGCCGGGAAAAGTGTGGTCCCAGACGTTCTGATGATTCGTGCCCTCAACACGCTCTTTCCCCGTGCGTGGGAGTTCCCGAAGCCGGTCTTCACCATCAACTTTGATGCTCTGGACGAGGAGGATGAGTAAATCATGCCGGATACACCTGATTTAATCATGGAGCTGAACGACTTTGCCAACCACTGCGGGTACTTCTTCAATGCCTGTATGCAGGATGGCATCATCGCCAACAACGGCTATAACTGTTCACACCCAGACCAGGACGAGACGGTAGAGGATGAAGACAGTGGTGAGTCTGTTGGGTGCTGCCATTGCTGGAGCTGCCGAACGCCAAAGACCTCGTTGACTGTGGTATCCTAAGTGAAGAAGAGGCCCGTGCAGACTACTTCGATGAACTCTCTGGCGAGTATTTTTCGGCAGTAGACTACATCGTCGTGTCGGATGAGGATACCATCCGGCGGCTGCGGGAGGCCGGGATAACCGGACTGGCCGTAAGCACCAATTAAAACTTGAGAGGGAGGAAAAAGAGCATGAAGGAACACGCGGAAATCACGGTGCGGGATATCGCCAACCGCACCAGTAGTCACATGGTCATTAAGGACAACGGCAACGGCTCGACGCTATGGAGCGGATACCAGTATAAGGTGCTGGAATCCATCTATGCGGACGCCGTGTGCGAGAACGTCACTGTCCAGTCGAACCTCCTTATCTTGTGGTTGCACCACGATGAGGTGGAGCGGGTCACACGCAAGGCGGCGACAGCCTGACTCTAAATGTAAGCCCCTAAGCACTTAAGTGCTTGGGGGCTTTTTCTTTCCGTTTTTGACACTCTATCTTGAAAAGTGGTATAATGAAACCAAATTTAAGGAAGTATCAGTCAGTTATCACAAAACATTATCTTCGAAAGACGACGCAGCTATCTATAACGATGGCTGCGTCTTTTTTGAAACCTCCGGGCACAGACCAGACTTTTTAGCCTGATTGGTGTCCGTTTATATACAAAACATTCAAAACTTTCAAGGAGGAATCACAAATGAACATCTATGCTATTTTCGCCCACCCCAACAACGGCCGGGATTCCGACCAGGCAGAGGCTAAGGACCTTACCCCTGGAAAGAAATACACCCTGCAAAACGCCTTCGTTGGAAGGAGCAATACGCGAGTGTTGCTTAAGGACATCACGGGGTATTTTAACTCCGTCTTGTTCGATTTCGTAGATGAACAGGGAAATCCTGTCAACATCTATGAGATGCCTCGGTTTAGGGCCTACTAGGGAGGGACCATTGCGGTGTCTGTTCCTAACTGAACAGGCACCGCTTTGCTCCATTCCGGTCAATTTCATCAAAAATCAATCTTAAAAATTTATAAGGGAGGAATTTTACATGCTAACCAGAATGGAGCAGGCTGACTTCACATGGACATATCGTGACCTGTGGGGCGGAACGAAAATTGGTATGGACACCCATGCTCTCAGAAGAAGCATTGGCCGTTTTTATCAGTTTATGTCCTTTGAACTGCTGAGCAGCAATATCAGGGACATCTACCTGAAAGGCGGAGACGACTTGGAAGAGTTGGTTATGGCCATTCCCTTCGGCGGGAAATTCGTTGTGTTCGACGAAAAGACGAGAATGGCTATATTCGCGGCCATCGACTTCAATGAAAGGACGAATCTCAATGAAGTTTTCGTCCATTCCGTCTATGTACTCGGCGAAGGCGAGAACGACCGTGTTTTCTGCGAAGCAGAGAATAAAGGACTCTTTAAGGTCCTTGAGGATGGCTCAGTGCAGGAGAATCCTCTGGAACTTGTCCGAAAGCCGAAATAAGACTGGCACTCTGCAATCACAGGGCGCCAGCCTTTTTTTTATTTTGCCACGTCCCGGACAACTGCATGGCATACTCTCGAAGCTGCACACGGAAGTTCTCCTCGCCCTCCTGGTGGGCTTTGAGTACATCAAAGAGGTGGGGAGCTTCCCGGCCAGGTAGCAAAGTGAAACACAAGTCTCAGACGCGATACCGCAAAGGTAGTCGTAATTTCCGGCATGGGCCAGCCAGGCATCCGCTTTGGCTACGGAATCCTGGGTGGGGATATAGAACCCATCCTGCCCATCAGACTCAGTATGGGCGGTCTGGAATTGCGCAGTGCCTCCAGTGCTCTGCTTAGCGAGGGACAGTCCGCACTCGCTAAGAATCGACAGGATTTCATTGACTGACGCGGCAGGGAAGTTCCGAATCGCGGCGAGTTCCTCCTGCGTCAGCGCGGCAATATCGCCAATTTTCCGAATCCCGGCCCGCAGAAGGGCATTATACGCCGGGGGAGACATGGCCAGCAGGCCAATCGAGGTATCAGCAGAAAAGCAGTTATCCATTATGGAGAAAAACCTCCTTATCATCTATAATATTCGGGGCGTACTGGGTTCCCTTTATATTATATATTATACCACACAATGATAAATAATTCAATATTAAGTGCTTAAGCACCTAAGAACTTTTTTTACCCAATACAGCCCCCTTCGCAATTTGACTTACATCTCAGAACGTGGTAGCATGAATCTATACAGCAAGGAAGTATCTATCAAACAACATACCATACCAAATTCAGCAGTCATTCCTTCGAACAAAGAGTGGCTGCTTTTTTATATATACACAAACGAGGTTATGAAAGGAGTCTTTGACCATGAAAGTAACAAGTGGATACCCGCAGGTGTTCCATGTCCTACCCCACGAGAAGGCATACTTGGCCGACAGAAGCCATTGAGCGGATACGGGCGCAGGACAAGTACCTGAGGGCAAGCCTAGCACGAGAAATCCCGGCTCTGATGAAGCAGACCAAGACCATGCGGCGGAATGAACTGACCGTTGGACGACGGTACGGCGTACTGGGAATTTCCCCGTTTGCCAACGCAGTCCGGACGGCAAGATATGCGAGCGGCATGGAGAGGTTTACCTCTATCTCTGGATACTCGGCGAGGACGGGATGTTCTGGAATGAGAACGCCTGGGGGGCACCTGGAGTTCAGTGCCTATCCTTGCCATGGAGAAGCAGAAGGAATCTTAGTTGAGGTTTGAAGGAGGAATTTAGAATGTCCATTGAAACAACAAATACAGGGAGCACAGTTGATGTTACCTATGGCTCCATGTGCGGGCGTATGGGGTATCACTTCGACTTCGGCGACCATGTGGAGTATATCTCCTTCTGGACCAGCGCAAGGCTTTCTTGCGAGTCCTTGAACTGATGGACGCTGGCAAGCATGTGCATCTTTGAACTGCACGTTGACTTCCATCTATAAGGAAATCCGAGCCTGCCAGCAGAACCTCGTCGACGAGGCGGCCAACCTTTTTGGCCAAGCTGAGGCGGGACTGAGCGGTCACATTACATTTTTGAAAAGGAGATTTTTGAAATGTTGGATATTTCGAGACTGAGCAGCGATTCGTACATTCCTGGCGTCGGTGAGACGGTATATGCTATCCGCCGGAAGAAGCGGCGCAATTCCGCTGGCAGATGGATTCAGTGCCCGCGCAACACGGATGTGGAGATTGTCCAGGTCATTGTGGACGAAATCACGTTCTTCCATCCCATCAGGGGCTACGGAACTGGCTTGGAAGGCGCAGGCTATCCGCCTCTCAGCCCGGATGATACCTTCTATGGTCAAGTCCGCATCTGCAAGGATAATGTTGCCTCTACACAGAAGGAAGCGGAAGCCCTGCTGTCCAAGTTCAAGAAAATCGGCCTGTCGTTCAATGTGGACGATGTTGTCGAGGAAAGTGGTGACGCAGTGTGAAGAACTGCCGTACTGTCAGCGGCCTGCAGGTTGCAATCAGCAGGGGGAGCGGGCCCAGCTCAGGTGTATACCACCAGCACGGCCAATCAGGTGCTCCCCGGGACATGGGCAGTCAACGGTGACAGTGTTACCCTGAACCTGGGCGGCGGCAGGTTTGCTCAGGTATCCCGCCGGGAGTATGAGTTCATCAAGGGCCATCTAAATGCAATCATGTGCTAAAAGGAGAGAACTGAGTTGAAACAGTGTACATTGAATACGGAGACTGCGGTGCAGTTCTTTGACAACCAGCCGCGTACTATCCAGCACGATGTCCGCCCTCAGCCGGAACTGACGGGAGAAGGCGTCTGGCAGTGGAATGACTACCAATGGGAGAGCGGTGTAACGGAAATCAACGACCCCCAGGTCATGATGCACTGCCCGGATAAGCCTGGCGAGATTGTCTGGGTCGAGGAACTGCCCGAATGACTGAGAAGTCTGCCCGGCTGTTCCTGGAGGTCAAGGACGCCGTTATGGTCTGCTCCAGCGGACATTGGTACTGGAACATTACCTACGGCCGCATCAGCCGAAATGAGGCCCTGGCAACCTGCAGTGAGCGCAGTACCAGGAGGGCAGTGTGATGTTCAGCAGCAACCAGGTGTTCGAGGTTTCCTGCACTAAGAGTCAGCTAAAGTCTGTACTCGCTTTTGCCTTGGATATGGCCAACGGTGAGCGGACCAGTCCACGGAACCTCGTCTATCAGACGACCCCGGATGGGAGATTCGCCATCGGGTGGTTTCATCAGGAGCCAAAGGCGGGATGGCAAACGCTTGTGTCTCCAACGCCTTCTGTGGACCTGCTTGCGGAAGCTGCTATCCAGTATCTGAAGGACTACCCGGACCGCTCGATAGAGCTTTGGGACGGTTCCTATGAGCAGGGGTATCTGGTGAAGGTCATCCAGGAGACGATGGCTTCGGAGTGGAATGGAATCAAAAATCCGTTCTATGGGTATGTCACCATCCAGGCCCATAAGGTGTTCTACTCAAAGTAAAGGGGAAATTGTTGTGAACAAAGAGCCGGAAGCAAAAATGTTGTCCCGTGATGGACAGATGGTTGGCCAAATCCTGAATATGCATTCCCGCCCTTGCTCCATGGAGGGCTGTACTGGGGTGCGAATCCATGTGAAATGGCCGGATGGTAAGAGCACCTACCCTGTTCTAAGGGGTGCCGGGAGATTTCTCCCGGCCTATTCCAAATTGTTTGAGGGGGAGAAACGTGAAAATCAAAAATCGTGTGATTGGCGGAGACGCAGGCTGTGTTGCCGTGTATGGCGATATGATGCGATTCCAGGTCCAGGGGACTTACACCGCCGTACCTGAGGGCGCAGAAGAGAACGCAGAGAACCATCGTATGCGCATTGAGCGGTACGACGATGGAAGTGCGGATGTCACGGTACAATCCCTCGTTAAATGGGATACGTCGGATACGGACTTGGAGCAGATGTACGAGGATACCCTGAACCACATTGAAGAGGTGCTCGGAATCCCGGATGACTGCCTGAGCAGTTCATCCTGGAACGCAGGACATAATGTTCCGTACTGGGATGCTCTGCTGACCGATGCCGAGCGGAAGGTCGTGAAGGAGGAGACCCTATGAAATCCAAGAAGGACCTTGCATTCGAGAAGTTTAGGTTTTCCGACCCCTGGCTGGAACGCCGAGGTCGTCCCGATTGCCGGAAGCACCAGCGTGGCCATTTGTGCTGCTTCCGTGGACAAATATACCGGCCGGAAGATGTACGGGCAGCAGCTCGCTACATATACCCATCGGGCGACGGCTGAGAAGGTATGCAGAGAGCTGAACGAGTTCAAGGCTCGTATGCTTGCCACCGCATACCCGTAACCAATACCACGAAGGGCTCCAGCATATGCCGGGGCCCTTTCTCTGTGTTCATCAGCTCCAACATATAAGCACTTAGGTGCTTGGGTGTTTAAGTGCTTGCATGGCATGAGCGATAGGGAGCCGGCCGTTTTGACTTTACAGGCGATAGATGGTAGGATATTACTATCAAACGAGGAAGTATAGTAACGCATAAGCATTGTTTTATAAGTCTCAAGCAGTTAGGTTCATTTTATGAGCCTGACTGCTTTTTTTCATATATACACAAACATTTTCAAAGGAGACGATTTTATGGACATCAAGAAAATCAACAAGGCAGTTAGTATTCTGGAGAATAGCAACCGGCTCCTCAAAGGCCGGATGGATGAACTCCGCCATGCGCTGGAAAAGAGCATCCTTCCGAAGGATGCCGCTGACCCTTATTCTGTGCTGGAACACTGTGAGGCTGAGTATGAGGCGGTGGAGATGGCAATTCGGGCTCTGCAGTCTGAAAGCCATTCAGACGTGACAGACTTGCGAAAAAAAGCTGGGTCCTGTGCTGGGAGGAACCCACCGGCCAGCGCAGATGGGAAGCCTTTCACTGCGCAGATGGTGTGGGCGACAAACTTATTGAGTTGGTAAATGCCTACAACGAGTTCGATGCCGCACTTCACCCCAGAGAGCATGAGCAGCCGTACGGCGCGATGGATTTTGAAGACAAATTCATTATCCTCTGCCTGCATCCCAGTGCTGACAGAATCAGCATTGAGAGTTTGCCCGAGTACTGCTCCAGCACCTGGGTCACGAAGAACTCCGACCCGGCAGTGAAGCCGCATTTCAGCTATAAGCAGGCCAGGGAGGATATCATCAAGTATCTTCAGGCTCAGCCGGAGAAGTACTTCAAGCAGCGCGGCAGGCGCAAGGATGAGATGCTCAACGACACAGAGACCATTGCAAACCTGGCTTGTGAGCATATGCACTGCGTGAATCAGTCCGGCATTGACCGTGAATGGTCCTGCAAGGACGCATGTGACCATACGCCCGGAATCCGCAAGAACGATGGGGAAGGAGATGACCTGGCGTGAATGAGGCAGTATCTGGAGTCATCACGCTATGGCGGGACGGCATTCCGTTCTGGTTTGACATTTATACAGACCCTATCTGCTCCATTCTGAAGCGGAAGATGCTGCTGGTCGGCCTGGATGACGTTATCCCAGACCACCTGTATGCTGTCGTCGCCTTGCTGTCGAATGGGAACCCCGGATGTGTCAAATCATCCTGAAGGAAATCCTGATGTCCAGCCGAGACGACGTTAAGACCTCTCTGACGGCCGGGACGTACCTGGACCCGTCCGTGATGGACCGGGTGATGTTCCGCTTTCATGGGAAACTTCCAGATGCGCAGGACCCTGTTGCTATGGAACGGCTGATGCGTCTCTACATGGAGCAGAAGGTCCAAAGCAAAGAGACCTTCTCGGACAATGCCATGGACACCCAGCAGTATTGGTCCGAAGTGACTATGGCCGGGAAAGTCGATGAGTCTGTCCCGTACTGTGAGAGATTTAAGTCCTACATCAAGCAAGGAGAGGGATTTCGATATGGATGAGCTGTTTTCCGTAATCACAAGTTATCTGGCCCGTGCCGGGTACGAGATTTTGGACGGTGATGCGTCCAAGTTTGTCATTCGAGACAAATTGAAGGATGCAGATTTTGAAATCACCATCAGTGAAATTGCTGGGTAAGAAGGAGGGAAAAGAGTATGAGTGTCAGCTCTGAGCTGCGTCTCGACGGACATGTCGATTTTGACGTTCTGTTTGAGATGGTCAAGCTCCTGTTCGACAAGAGGGCAAAGAAGAATTTCCAAGCGGACAATCTGGGGCCCATCGCCGAACTGGATGACGTGAAGGAAGTTTACGGCGAATCCAAAGACTATGAGACGGAATTCGGCTGGATTTCCTTTACCTACGAGGGCGAAAAGCGGTTCCTGAACTACCAGTACCGCAACATCAATACCTATGAGGGCCTGCGGTACTATGAGAAGCTCGGTGCGGCAGATATGGTCAAGGCCGAAACATCCATTCTGCGGATTGGCTACTGGGGTCATGCGGTGAACATCATGGAGACCATCGCCTGCTACTTCGGCGGCTGGCTGGTGGAACGCGATGATTACGATGACCCGCCCCGTAGAATCGAGCTGGTGACTGAGCCATACGCACATATCGGGCATTTTGCCCGGGAGCGTTCTATGCCGAACCTGTTCTCTAAGTGGTGGCCCGCCGTCAAGGACTGTGGCATCAAGGTTCCGAAATCCACAGTATTCTCCGTGCCGTCGGAGCTGCTGAAGCACTTCTTCATGGAGAAGCCAGATGAGGATATTGCCGCCGTTCGGGCTTGGGTGGACAGCATCGTACGCCCAGGGCTGAAAGAGGCAGGACTTCAAGGGCTCCTCTTTGTAAAGAACGGAGACTTCGGCAATAAGTTCGATGCGGATAAGTCCTGCATGGTCCTGCCCGACGAACGACCGACGCCATCATCAATATCAACTACGCCGCAGCTTGCTGCGGCGCGGATATGGGTGGTGGCTGGGTGAGTTGGTCGTTCGGGAGCGCATCCGGCATGACGAAAGAGTGACTCCCTGTATTTACCACGGGTTGCCGCTGCGCTCTGAGTTCCGGGTCTTCTATGACTTTGACCTCAAGAAGGTGCTCTTTACCGCCAACTACTGGGATTATGATTCTGTCTACGGGCGTCTCTATGATGCAACGGACAAAATCATCTTCGACCACGAGCGGGAGCGGCTTGAGAGCACATTCAAGGAGAAGAAAAAGACGCGGCGGAGGCGCTGGTTGCCGAACACATGGCCAATGTGGAAGGTCTCTCTGGCCCCTGGTCAGTCGACCTTATGATGACGGAGGCTGGCGAAATGTATCTTATCGACATGGCCGTGGCCGAGCAGTCCGCTTATTGGGAGCTCCGTCCCGGTAATGAGCGGAAACTGGCTGAGGCTCGCGTTGAAAACATGCGGCAGCGGCAAAGGCCCTGGAGATGCAAAAAGCCATGCTTCAGCAGATTTGATTTTTAAAGGAGGCTGGTCAATGCGGCCAGCCTCCTATTGCTACTTTTTTTATTGGAGGTATGAACCATGGAAAACAAAAAAATTGACTGGAGGTTTCCTTCTGATTGAAAGTTATGCCCAGTGGGAAAACGACAAGGAATGGGAAACGAACCGCTACGATGATGAGCGGCCCACGGCCATTCTTGCCGTCAAGGAGTGGTTCCTGCAGAAGTTCGCTGAGGAATCCGGTTATGGCTCTCTCGATGAGTTCTTTGGGGACTACACCTGGGAAACCATTGATTCCCTCCAGGCCGAGGCTGAAACGGCGGCGGCGCTTGCCTTTGCCTACCGGCCGACGCTGGTTCCGCATTTCCAGTTTCCTGACGTAATGACTGCGGAAATGGCGCAGGCCCTGGTGGAGTTCATGGAATCCGAGCCGATTTATGAGCGTATTACCAAGGCTCTGCCTCAGAATCCGGTCAAGCCTTTTGCGGCCATTGGAGACAACATCATTGTTCCCAGTGTTGAGCAGGGGAGGGTGGTGGCCAGTTTCCTGAGTGCCCTGGGTGTCGAGGCCCTTATGGTTTCCCCTATGGGCGATGAGAACCGTGGCCGGATTTGGGTGAACACCGGAGACGCGGAAGTGTCTGCCGAGGATGAACCTGTGACAAGCGGCATTCCGTTTATATTCGCGGACTGTACAGGGTTGGCTATTCAACTCTGCGGTTCCTTAGAAGACGGACCAGTTACGGAAAATGGAGAGCGTTGCAGCGAGTACCTGGACCTGATGACCTTTGATGGGAAGGCTTTCAAAGTCCAGCTCATTGAGCGAAAGGGCAATGACGGCAAACCTTCCTACTACTCAATTCATTTCATTGACGATATCAATGAAACGGATTGCCAGTTAGTGGATACCAAAGGAACATCAGTCGAGGAAATTGCGGACTGCCTCAAGTTGCAGCAGAATATGGCTTTCTCCCAGTGGGAGAAGACCCGCGACGAGAATGTTGAGGTTATTGTCCCGGCCAAATTTGTCTCGGTTTGGGACGGAGGTACGCTTATCGAGGCTGGATGCAAGGTCAACCTGAAGACCAAGGAAGTCTTTGACATTGAGGTCGTCGAGGATGTTGCGGATATGCTCGATACCCTGGATGAGGAGTACATCGTGCTCCCTGGCGTCAAAGAGACTGTCTTTCCGCAGGATGAGAGGGAAAACGGTGAGTACTGGTATCGGTGAGGGGGCACGAATGGCAAAGTTCTATTACGGAATTCTGAAACTTAATGGAGACTCCGCCGCGCTGAAAGAGCTGGTCTCCCACCTGGAACGGCTTGCTGAGTGCTGCGCTGCTTCCGGTGCTGTTTCCTTTGACTACCTGCCTGCGGTTTTTGAAGATTACCCGGAGGAGCAGCACGTGTTCTGCGCGGGGTGGGATGCCAGTGATATCGAGAATGGCCACCTGGTGCTCCGTACCCGCAGTCATTACGACTATGGCGACAACTTCGCCGCCATCCTCTGCCGCTCTCTTGGGCTTTCTGGAAGACTGCGCGTGGAAGACGATGAGGGCAACCCGGATACATTTGAGTTCTCCTTCGATGAGGATGTGCCCATCTGTAACTGGCGTGTTTACAGTGAAAATAAGGGGCGAATATCAATGAGAGTAAAGGTATTTCGTTTTACAGTATGTGAGTGTCAGGGTATCGGACGTCCTCCCAGAATGGAACGAACCGGACTGACTCCCAGCGAGATTGAGGAGCGGGTCAACCGATTCTGTGAGACGGTCAATGTCGTCAGCATCAGTGTGACCCCTGTGACGTACAAACAGCATGACGGCGGCGGCTATGATGACGTTGAACTCTGATACAACATCGTCTATCAGCCGAAGTAATTATGGAGGGCCTTATGCAGAATCATATGGAGTTCAGTAAGAAGACCTGGCGCTATACCATGGTAGACCCCTACGGGAACCTCAGCACCATCGAGCGGAATATCCCGCCCACTACGGTAAGCTGGGAGTACATCTGCCGGGACTACCACTTTGGTGCGGAGTCTCGTGAGAAAGCCGAGGCGCTTATGGTAAAGCACTTCGAGGCTCATTCCCCGTATCGGGGTTTCTGCCAAATCGCCAAGCACCTGGGATATACGCTCGTTTCTGTGGACACAGAAGGAACCGCTATATCCGGTGTGGCAATGCCCCGCAGGGTCCTTTTATGGGCGAGGAAGAATAATAAATTGCTGGCCTGGGGTTCTCTCCAGGCCAGCCTGAAAAAAGGAGATAGTTTATGAAAACTTATGGTTCCGTGCAGGTGTGACCCTGCAGCTCAACGATGACGAGGTGGATACCATCCTAAAAACTGGTGCGGACGATAATGGCGACATGGATATCGTTGAGAACGTCGTCAAAACCGCCCTCCAGGAAGGCCGGTTCGCGTTTGACGGGAACTCGTACTTCCCGGAGCCGGTGGTAGAGAGCCTTATCCAGGCGGAAGGGGCTCCCCTATGCGCCCAGTGAGCCGGAGTTTGATATGAGCAGGCTGGGCGGTTTTACCCTGGCCAAGCCTGCTGTGAACGGCGATATGCTCAGTCGGCCAGCGCTTTGATTGACCGGGTTGTCAATGAGAAGGACTACCACTGGAGCGGTGTGGTAAGGGAAGTCACTGTCAATAGCGACGGTATTTCCTCTTCATCAACAGCGGCGGATACAATTTCTATGCAACCCCGGGCCAGATAAAGGAACTCCAGGCTTCCGTTCCGGCTACGCAGGTCGAGAAGGGGGAGGAGCCCCTGCTTGGAGTCAAGACGCCCCTGGGTTCTTTGGTTGCCCGAGAAGCGCCTGATGATGAGTACCCCGGAATCGACATCTATCTGAACAAGCGCAGCGGGGAACAGGTCCCTGTCGCCCGAATCGAGTATGTCCCCGGCGGCGGGATGTGCGAGCCTGAGCAGAAAGACCCCAGAAGCGTCATCCCGCAGGAACGCATCCAATTCGCCGAGATAGGCTATTGGTCTGGCACCCAGAAAGCTGTCCCAGTGTTTACTCCGGGGCTCATGGCCAGAGTCTACAATGATGAGGCCAGGGATGAGCCTATCACCATCGCCTACAACGACTTCAAGGAGGAAGAGTAACATGCGGAAAAATGTCTGCATCACCTATCATATGAGCAAGGAGAACGAGGTTGCAGAGACCTGCATCACCATCCCTATGGATGCAGCGGTCGCCGATGATGTGCTCGCCAATCAGGAAAACAGCCAGTATGTCAAAGAAGGCAGTTCCGGCATCACCTCAATCAAGCAGATTCTGAGTAATCTGGCGGAACTTCAGGGGTATGTGGAAGCGCACTTCTGCTGTGCTGAGGAGCAGAGCAACCTTTAATTGCGCTAGGGGCGGACAGGATTTTCTGTCCGCCCCTCTAAATTTGACTTAAAAAATAAAACATGGTAAGATATTTCCATCAAATAAGGAAGTATCGAATTTAAACCTCAAAATATATTCTAAGGCTCAAGACAGTGTATCCGATTCTCGGGTGTGCTGTCTTTTTTATATATACAACAAATTTTTTAAAGGAGAAATGAACCAATGAAAGCCATGAAAACTCGTAGCGTAAAACACATCTTCTGCCTGTTCCTGACCGCTGTATTCGCCGTTCTCAGCAATGTGGGCGTTGCCTATGCTGCTGACGCCGAGCCGACCGACATCGGCCCTGCCATCATGATGGATGAGAACGGCAAGACCACTGTGGTGCCTACCATTGGAAATGCTATCCGCATGGAAGAGGATGGAACCATCGTCACCACAGACGAGGAAGGCAATGAAACGGAGTTTAATCCCTATCTCGCACCCGCGCTCTACATGGACGAGTTTGAAAACCTCATCTATGCGGAGGATGGATACAATATCGTGTCCATTCTGGGTCCTGCGTTCCAGACCGACGAGGACGGCAACATCGTCGAGACGACCTCTGACGGTATGCAGACCGTGGTCGGCAAGGCACCGTTCGTAGTTGGAAAAATGGCTGAGGATGGGAAAATCACCCTGGTCGATGCCGATGACACTATCCTGTACTTTGAGTTGCAGGATGGCCAGGCAAAGCTGGTCGCTGCGATGACCCCGGCCATCTACATGGACGGGAACGGCGTCGTCATCTCGGTCGATTATTTTGGCCGGGAGACAGTGATTTCTGTTCCCGAGGGATTCGTGCCTGCTCCTGTCGGCTATGACCAGGAGGCGAAGTAAACTGTATGGAAAACAACACAATTTCCCCTGGCCGGTATCGCCACTACAAGGGTAACGAGTATCAGGTGTTGGCTGTTGCAACACATTCTGAGACTCTGGAACCCATGGTGGTTTACCAGGCGGAATACGAAGACCGCAAAATTTGGGTTCGACCGGCTTCTATGTGGAATGAGATGGTGACGAAGGATGGGGTCACAGCCCCTCGCTTCAAGCGCATATCAGACCCGAAGGTATCTATGGGGGCGAAGAGAGCTGTTGAGCTCATCAATCATATGATTGACCGTATGATTGATGATGCTGGCGGGCATTCTCGGGAGGCTCTGGCTCAGCTTATTGAGTTGGGCTTCACTCGGGAGGAACTTGTTGATGAGTTCAGTTCCCCACCGCTGACGTCGACGACCTGATGTCGGAGTACGAAAGCGGCAGCGAAGACGCATAAACGCAAGGGGAGTGGCACATCAGCCACTCCCCTCATTTTTTCAAGGAGGATATGTTTATGGATATTTTGGGGCGTATTACAAAACTGGTAGTACAACGCTGCGAAGCGTGCGGCAAGGTGTTCCCTATGCTCTATAAGGCTAGGTTCGACAGTTCGGCCGGAGTCTTTGTCAGCGATGGCTATGACTATGTGGGAGAAACTTGTAACTGCAAAGCCGATTTTGCTCCCGACGAAGGCGACCCGAGCATTTCGGAGTGGGTTGATTCCCTGAATACCGCCAGGCATAAAACGGTGACAGACCACGCTGTTCTGTTTGAGATGGAACTGGACGCAAGCCCCACCGCAAACGAACTTCAGGCTATCCTCAACCTGTTCGAGCCGACTGAGCATCTGGTCCCTATTGATATGGCTGCCAATAACAGCTATGCTGTGGGATTCATGCCGGACAGCCTTGCGAACCTGCTGGACTACGACCTGCGGTATTACGAGCAGGCCATCAGCAAACTTATGGACGACGAGTGCCTGCTTATGGACATTGCGTCGACCAAGGGTCTGCCGCACGGTGCTCTGTACGAGGTCGTCGTCAAGGACATTCCAACCTACATTTTCCGCAATCTGAAGGAGTGATTTTTATGCTGGGGAGCAGCGTCCATTACGCGCAGTTCGTACCTGCCAGCCTATTTCAACTTTCATATCTGAGAGAGAGACGGTTTGGAGATTATCATGCCACCATCGAGCGGCGTCCTGCTGAGGGAGAGCCCCGCAGGCTCAAGGTCTGCTGGTGCCGTGTGGCTCCGGGCCTCTTAAGTGAGGTGCCCGACCATCTCCGGCCGTTCCACCTCGATTTCATCGAGCAGAAAAGCGGGGATTGGTTGGTCGCTTTCAAAACTGAAAACATTCTCGCCAGTCTCTATGTGAAGATGACTGGTACAGAAATGGCCAGTCTTCTTGAGAGAGCGGCCCAGTGAAGGAGGAGTCATATGGATATCGATTACCTGGAGCAGGCTATCGGAGCGATGCTGATGGCGAAGGTCATCACCTTCGAGGCTAATTCATGGGCGTTTGGCTTTGTGGATATGGTTGTAAAAAGCACCGTATTTGTTGAGTCGGAGTCCATAATTTCGGTCGTGGAGGATGACTGGAACGATGGCCCTGCCGCCAGCGTTGCAAAACTGCTGGCCGAACATGTGAGAGACGGAGAGATTCACTTTATTCCCGTTGAAGAACAGCACTGAATGAACGGAGGTATATCATGTCTGAATATTACACCAAGCAAAGAGGCCATTTGCAGGTTCTGCTGGAGTCCCTCATCTCGGATGATGTGGACGCCTATCTGTACGATAGTACGGACAGTGCTTGGGGGCTTATCTATCATAAGCCGACCAATACCATCATGCACATCAGCTATGAGGGAGTCAATGGGATTGCTCTGGGCAGTTGTCTGAAGCCCAACAAGTGGCATGGAACCGGGTATCAGTGCCTGGAGTCCGGCTTCCGCTGGATTACCAAGGAGGACCTGGAAGCTGCATTTCACAAGGCAAAAGTCCTATTGGCAAAGGATATTATGGCACACAGGAGACTAAAGTCCCTGGCATCTGCCTTCCCGATGATTTGCAGAAGCATCTGTATCGGGACCTGGATGAATATTTTGAAACTCGCTGGCCTGGCCAAAGAGCGAGAGAAAAATTCATTCAGGTCATGGTCGGAGAATGTGATTGAAGATGAAAAGGAGGGCTTTCATTGAGCACAAAAAGAGCAACTGACCTGGCAGAAAAGCTCCGATATAAGGAGAACGAGCGTCTGCTGGAGAAACTGCCCATCTGGATTACAGAGTCCGAACCCTGGGCAAGAAAGATGATAGACCAGTATGGCCCGAATGGCGCGCAGAAGGATGTGGATGGATACAGGCTTCTGTATGTCCTGAATCACCTTTGCCCGTCACTCCACCACTTCCACCGACAGCCGGACCCGAAGCGCTTCATGGGCGATATGGACGGTTACAATGCCGCCGCGCAGAAGCATTTTCTGGAGAACACCCAGGCCGGACTGCTGGATAGTGATGGCACACTCATCCAGGAGGGCGTTTGCTACGACGCTGAGAGTTTCAATGCCTTTCTCGCAGTAGCAAGGTCCTACTGCGACAAGTATTTGGAGCAGCTTTGGCATGAGTTAGCAGATGTCCCGTTTGATGACCACCCGGAGAGCGATATGACCTTGGCGGAGCCTTGGCATGGGTTCCCGGCCGGAACAGAGAGAGGGGATATCTGGCACTGGTTCGATGACAGATATAGCGGGGAGTGGTATCGCTCCTCTACGGAAGGAGTAACTGAAATGACGCTGAATGAAGTAATTAAGAGAATCAACGAGGCGATTCTGGACGTCCCGCAGGAGGAAAGAATTCGAAAGTTGGCCGGGAAAAACTCGTTCCTGCAGGGGTTGCTCCGACAGGAGATGGTCGAGTCGGATGAAGCGAAGGCGGCACTTGCGGAGTACCACATGCGTGCTGAGATAACCTGGGACTTTGGAGTGCCGGTCCCGACACTGGATGTCTACGTCCAGTTGACGGAGGACAGCCCCTATGCCATTATCGGGCACCGTTACAGCCATGGTTCGTGGAAGTTTCTTGCGTTCAAGCGGAAGAAATGCACAATCAATGGCCGGGCAACCATGTCGGCTGACCTCGCTGTACTGAGCGAGTTTGGCCCAAAGGGCGACATCACGGTCGCTGAGTACTACGCTGAGCGGTTTCGCAACATTCAAAAAGCCTGCGAGGGGACTATCCAGATGGTGAAGGGCATCGACCTTCTCATTTCCACGTTCGGCCACGAAAAGGCTGCGGAGCTGGTCCAGAGCATCAAAGATTTGGATTCCACTACAGGGCTGAATTTCTTCAACAGCCAGTATAAAGGTTTCTGGAACCGTTCCATTTTCAATGATGGGGTTCGAGACAAAATCCTGGCTTTGGATACATTCGACAAGGATAACCTCAGCGACTTGAGTAACCTCGCGGTGGACATCCTTCTGGACGCCACTGACTACATCGGCAACCAGCCAGAGCAGTTTTCTGCCAGAAGAGGTGATATTTCCACTATGCGGACCAATGCCAGTTTTCACGCCAAACTCCAGGCGGCGGTCGATGAGTGGGCGACAGACCGCGCCAATGATGGTGCTGACCTGCAGATGTCTCACGCGCAGGCGGCTAAGTTCGTTTGGGACCTCTACATGCTGTATATCGTTGAAGGTTGAGAAAGGGTGCGGAACGGCGCTTGATTATGAAAGTGAAGCTGATTGGTCTGTATTTTGCAGGCGAAAGCTAAACCGAGCAGCTTTCTGATTAAATAAGGAGGAAAAAGGGATGAAGACGATTTGTTCACTTAGATTCAAGGAGGCCATTGCAGCCATTCAGGGAACCAAGACCGTAATGTATAAGCACGGAGTCTGGAATGAATACAGTCTGTGCAAGACCGAAGATGCCATTAAGGAAATCCAGAGGAGCGGGTATGGAGCCGATGTCAAATACAACGAGGACAAGAAAATGTTCTACGTCAGTGTGCCAGCCGCATGTGATATGTGGTGACTTTTGAAATGAAAATCGGCTGCAGTCGACGGACTGCCCAACCTAACAGCATTTCTGGAGGAAATACGTCAGTCACCCCATGAATAAAATCGGGGGCTTGAAAGAACCCTGACTGACTACCCTAAGTGCTCAGGGCACTACATGACCCATGACCCGACGACCTTCAGTCAGTGGCACTGCTGGCATCACGGGAACCACTCCTGGATTGATGCGGCAGACGGCCTCCTGTATGAGTCGGAGCTTGACCTCTCGGATTTGCTCATTGATATGGGCGAGCACCCGGAAAACTATGAGTAAAACGGCAGTCCCCGCACAAATACTTGTGCGGGGACTCATTAAAACTGAAAAGAGGTAGATAACATGCGCAATGGTCATTTGATTGCGATGGAGGGGCCTGTCACCAGGATTGTCCGGGAGCAGAGCTGCCTCCTGATGGATGCAGCGGCTAACAACCCTCAATGGAGACTTCCTAATGTCTTTGCCCTCTCCTCCCGTGGGATGATGAAAGCGAGTCCCTTGTGGGTAAGCTGGAGGCCGGTGTATTTGGCTCTCCGCCGGATGTCTATGAGGCGACTATGGTCTACCTGATGGATATTTGGCACTCCTTCAGGGTCGATTGGGGCGAAGACTATAATTCCGGTGGCCTGGCCATCATCGAGAAGTATGTCCCCACAACTTTCTCCAGCAGGGAGGACGGTTTCCCAAGGAATTGCGCCGGGACTATAACCGTTGGCTCATCGACACAGCCTACATAAAGCTCTCTCTGCCTGCGCCGGATACCGTACTGTATCTGGATGTGCCTGTCGAACTTCGTGCGCAAGCCGGAGGCGCGTCCATATCGGATAATATGCTTCAGCAGGAAGAAACTGTCCGTGCAACAGAACTGGAGATTGCCTCCAGCCTTGGATGGTTAGTGGTCGATTGTTCGAACAACGGACAGTTGCGGACAAAGGAGTCCATTCATGATGAGCTTTATGCCTATGCAAATCTGCTCTTCAAAACGTGATAGAGGAGGAAATAACTATGTTTGAGAAGAAAAATGTGGGTGGCGAGCACTTCAGCAGCACTGAGGGAGAAAAATTGCCACTCATTTACCAATCCATTAACAGCACGGCCGTAACTTTAACAAAGAAACCCTCACGGGACGATTCCTTTGCTTCCGTGCAAATTTCTGTAAAGCAGGCTCTGCAGGCCCCTGGACTCCTGCGGTGGTCGTCTTCATTACCATGCGTGGCGATGTTGTAGTCACCCAGTTTCCTGGAGTAGTTCTGGATGCCTCGGTTGCAGTCCACATTGAAAAAAGCGAAAGGGGTTCTCCGTGAATTCTGGGCAGAAAACTCCCAAGGGAAGTACCTTGCACTTACGGATGAGGACGATGTACTGGACTCAATATGGTTCGTCCGCAACTATAATTCGGAGTTTGAGGATGCCTATGCGGCAGCACGCTATGAATGGGACCATTCTGACGAGGAGTTCTTCCATTTCATGAAGGAGTCTCTTGCTTTGCACGGATACATCGTAGAGAGCGTCCCTTTCGAAGAATATCTGTCCTGAGGTGAGTGATGGCACTCTTTGAATCTTTCCTGAATGCGATTGCCCTTATGTCATCGTGGTCGGCTCCTTCGGCCGTAACGAGGAAACCGAGGACAACGATATCGACTGCTTCTTACGGAGTAAGCCGCCAAAGGAAATCGACCCCGAGACCGGGGATGATACCTATATGCCGGAAATCTTCGCTATCGTGGACAGCTTTGGCCTGGCCTGGTCCAGTGTCATCGTGGGCCACATTGCCGTGGAGCGGCAGCCGGGTATCCCGAGAATGGTCGAGATAAGCTATCATTATTGCATTCCCTACACAGAACCCGTGTTTAAGCGGGTAATTTACGGTGTACGGTTCCTGTGCGCCAAAGACGACAAGAACTGCTCTCTGGATGAGCGCAGCGATTTCCTGGATTGGGATGACACCGTTGGCGATAACGTGATTCGTCACCCGCTTCCACCATATTAACGAAAGGCCCCTACGTTCTCATGAACGTAGGGGCCTTTCTTTTGCTTCAAAATTGACTAATATAATTTTAAATGGTAAAATATATACAACAAGATATGGGGAGGTATATCTAATGGATATCTTGCAGAAACTCAAGGCTAAGTCCCGAGCGGCAATCCAGAACCTTCGCCCGACGGATTATCAGGATGCGGCCAGTATCCAGCCTGAGACAAATGCTTTCGGCAACATCCTGGGGCAGATTGATAATAGTGGAAAGTACCCTATCGTGTTCCGTATGGACGGCCGGAACAGGCTTAATCGAAGCATCTTGGCTACCGGGGGCAAGACAAACTGGAGTCCTTTGCCAAGAACTTCATCTTTCAGTCCGTAAAGCGGCGCGAGTCCATCCTGATAAATGACCCGGAGAGCAGGCTTTTCAATACGATGAGTTCGTATTTGAGTTCGAAAGGTTATACTGTGCGGTATCTGGACCTGGACCGCTCGGAACTGAGCGATAGCTGGGAACCTTTCCAGCCGTTTTCTATGCGGAGAATTGTCCTGGGGCAGGGGACCCCGGCTATGCCGCCTTCCTTGCACATGCAATCGTGGACCCGGCCTGGGGGGATAGTTCCGAATCTTCCTCCGCCGCACAGGACCTCCTGATGGCACTTATCCTGCGTGTCGTCTATGGTATCGAATACGATGAGAAGACTCTGACTGCGGTGTTCCAGCTCCTGAAAACACCGTATGGCCTGCAGTATCTGGACACACTCTTCACCGAGGAGTTCCAGGGAAGCGCAACTCGCATGGCCATTGAGTCCTATCAGAAATTCAAAAAAGCACCCGGAGCCGCTGCAGCAGGATGTTTTCAAAAACTGCCGTCCCTGGTCGAGCCGCTTCTGAAAATCTACCCGGCGGCCTCGGAATTTCCCATGCATACGGTTTCTATGGATATGCACCTGCCTGGTAATGCCCCTTGTGCGTATTTTATTAAATACAGCAGGGATAGCCAGAACGCCAGGGAGGCCGCATTCTTCTTTAGCGCATTTTACAGGTCCCTGTTCAATGACTCGGACGCGCTTGCAAAACGTGGTGCTGTATCAATCCCCACGCCGGTAAATTTCCTTCTGCACGAAATGTCCTCTATCGGCCAAATCTTTAAATTGATTTTGCCTTGGCCACGTCACGGAAGCGGAATGTAAATTTCTGTATGACGGCCAACAGTATTCAAGACCTCTCACAAACATATGAGAATTGGCTTACGATTTCCGCAAATTGCTCTACTCATCTTGCCTTTAGCCCGTACAATGCGACGGACATCGACATGATTCAGAAATGGGTCGGTCCAGGGGAAGTTGTTTTTGACCGCAAAAGCCTCCAGGATGATACTGTGGTTATCCTACCCATTTCCATGAGCCTATTTTCGCCAAGGAATATCCTTACACTCTGCACTCCGAAGCGTCCGACCCCATCATCCGTTCTGATGCTCCGGCAGATATTATCGGCTTATTGAGCCACAACGGTCTAAAGGAATATCGGGAGGGCCGCGATGCGGTTTCCAAAGACTATATGCGGATTTTCCCCAAGGCAAATGAGGTGAACCGCAACTGGTTTGGGGAGTGCAGCCAATTCCGGTTCCAGACTCTGTACTGAACCGGGTAAATGAGCCTGACAATTCGTCCCCAGCAAAAAACTGGTCAAAATCAGCGACTATGGCGCGACCAATCTGGAGGCGGTCTCAACCCTGGAGAATATTTCGCAGAGCGCATTGGTGGATAGGCTTCTGACCTCGCCCTGTATGTTTGTCAAAGCCCAGTTCCTTGGCCGCGATGCAAATACGGTAGAGCCGATTGCCAATATCGTGGAGTATTACCAGGCGCAGTCCAGCCGGTCGATGTCGTTGGAGAAAAGCCGCGAGTTGCTGTACCTGATAGAAGATGTTGCGAAAGCAATCCTGGTGAACAGCGAGAAACTGAAACGGCAGAACAAGTACCTCTACTCCAACATGGTGGATGTGCTCAAAATGCCGGAGTTCACGGAAATCTGTCAGGACATGGAGGCCCACCGCTTCTGCACAACTGCCCAATTCCAGCAGTTGATAGAGACTATGCTGGAGAATATCAGCGACCGCCAGGTGTATGCCAGTCCCTTCCTGTTCCGCAATCTGGTCGTTATCCTCCGGGACTTCAGTCAGTGGTTCGGCGGCCAGACCTCGCTGGACTGGTATACGAAGGCGAAACCCGTCATTGAATTCTTGCTCGCGTGAGGAGGTAAATTTTATGGAGCTTGAAGGAAAAACTGTGCTTATAACGTCTGAAATGGCGGAAGAATTTTGAAGCACAATACCAGGAATCGGAACATCCGGCTGCCGTATGTAGAAGAACTTGCCACCTACATGCGGCAAGGAAAGTGGGACGTCACCCACCAGGGTATCGGCTTCTATGAAGATGGGACCCTTTTCGATGGGCAGCACCGCCTGCACGCCATCATCAAGGCTGGTGTCCCTGTAAAAATGATGGTCACTTATGGAATCCCCCTCGCTGCAACTCATGCGGACACGGGGCTGAAGCGCTCGGAGGCAGACCTGGTAAAAGCTGATGGGTAACAGCGAGTTTCAGTGGGTCGGGGCCCGCGAAATTGCCATTACAAACATCCTAAAGGTACAATTTCCCCGTCTTGGCCTTGTGACCTTGGAGGATAAAGCCGCATTCATGCAGTTTTACAAAAATGCGTATTGCTTTGCCAAACAAGCCTACCACCCGAACGGGTCTGGGCTGCGGAGTGCAGCTATCTATGCGGCCTTTGTTTGTGCCTACATCGAAACGGGGGCAAAAGAGAAACTCTCCGCCGCAGGGACACTCCTTGCATCAGGGTTGATTGATAGTACCACCTCAGATGCCTGCTCAAACAACATGCTCCTCCTTCGCAACTATGTCATGCGGGCTGAGTACCGGAAACTGGGGAAGACTGATGGTAGCGGGCAAAATAAAGTTATCCTTTTGCTTCCGCAAAAGCACTAGAACTCCTACATAAAAGGGAAGCCCATGCGGCGCATCACGATTCCAAATGCGTTTCCGTTCCATATCTACAACCAGTACGGCATGATTTGCAGTTGAACACTGATATGCTGAAACTGATTGCAATGCTGACGATGCTGGTAGACCATATCGGATTGCTGTTCTTCCTGGAAATTATGGCCTTCCGCATCGTCGGCCGGATAGCAATGCCGCTGTTTGCCTACGGCATCGCACAGGGATATTGGTACACGAGGCAGCACGGGACAACAGCCCGATATTTGTGCAGAGTTTCTGCACTTTTCCTCGTTTCCCAAATTCCATACAACTTAGTCCAATATCAGGCCGGAGTGGCGCTGAACTTCAATATCTGCATATCCTGGGTCCTGGGGATTGTTGCACTGGTCATCCTGGACAGCCAGTGGCATTATCTTCTAAAAACGCTTCTGCTAACGGCCATTGCCGTAGCTATCACGGGCACATGGCTGGATTATTCCTTTTGGCTGTCTCAATGGTGATAGCCTTTTCATTGAGGTTCCGGGTCCAGAAGGGGACACCCATAGCTCTTTGCGCTGCTGGTGCCCTGGTGATTATGTTCTCAGTACTGTACAGCAATTACATTGAGCTGTATGCTTTGACGACATTACCAATTCTACTCTGGGTTGAAAAGGAGACAGAACAGCGAGGTAAGACGCTTAAAATCCCAAAGTGGGTTGGCTATGCGTTCTATCCAGTCCATTTATCACTGCTTGCGGCAATTAAATTCATTGTGTAACAGGAGGTCAGTATCATGAATTTCCCTATTGTTTTCCGATTCACCGACGCAAAAACACAGGACTTACTCCTTGCGGTTTCAAAAAGCTAGGAAATCCCCTATAGAAGCTATACAGGCCACCATTTGTGATGAGCGGACTGTCGAGGCGATTTCTGAGGGCTGGGGTATTATTGCACTATCTCTTTGGGGACATGGTGAAAACAAATTCGATGATGATGATTTTGCAAAGTTGGACGAACCCGAATTGGAAGTGCCTCTGAGCGAAGACCAGGTTGCGAACCTTATCGCCTACGCTGACAGTGACGAGTCGGTGAAGTCTATTGAAGACTTGGTAGGAGTGTTCTTGATTTTTGAGGCAGATGCTCTGGGTTTCCACGTATAAGGCACTAAAGCGCCAAGATGCTTAGGCTCTTAGACACTCAATAATTCTTGCTGTGCCCGTTCCTTCTCTCGAAAATTGACCAATAAATTTTCACGTGGTATAATAAGAACCAGACCAAGGAAGTATCTGAAAAATTCTATCATTATGATTCAAGCAGTCATTCTTCGCAATTCATGCGGGAGTGGCTGCTTTTATATATACACAAACATTTTTAAAAGGAGCGATAACTATGATAAGAGAAATCAACGATGTTTACGACCTGCGTGCCGCCTACTATGAGAAGCATCCGAACGGCCATTTCTTCGACGGAGACACACTCAAGTTTTTTCGGGGAACGATTCTCCGAGATGCGCCTGCTTAAGGGAACGGTTCAAGTCACCGACTCCTTAGGGAAGGAACATACCTGCTATGTTGTCAGTTCGCTGCAGCGCATCCCAATGGTAGGGCGGAAGCGTGTCTACCACCATTTCGATGTAGAGACATTGGAGGATATCTGATGGAAATGCAAAAAACTTGGAGCGTATCATCGCTGAGACTTCTGCTGTGGCCATTCCAGTCACAGCACAGCCGGGGAGAAAGAAGACTGGATTCGTTACAGCGACTCCAATGAAGGTGAGCCGGGCTATTACCGAGATTATCTGGACCCCAAGACCGGGGCAATCCTGTATAGTTTCGGAGAGACCTGCTGTGTACACCCATGGCTTTGCGACCCTGCTGGTGTCCTTCCGTCTGAGTGCCATGGTCTGGTTCTATTGAGCAGTGAGAACTGTGACGAAAACTGCTTCACAGTGCCTCTTGCGCAGTTCGAAGCAGATTTTGGCTCGATTGCAGATGCAGTCATGCAGATGCTGGCCCAAAACCCGAGAACTGTACGTTGCGGTTGTTTCTTAAGACGGATGACCCGGAAGATTCCTATTTAGACGCCTTGGATGTAAAGATGGACACCGAAACTGGCACTGTCAGCCTAGACAACGCTTTTATCCACGACTATCTGGATAGTTCGCCTGCATGGCGACTCTGCGAGTCAGCCGGTATGGAAATCGAGGTGCAGGACTGCTATATGACTGGGTATTCCAGTTTTATTGCCAGCACGACAGCGGATAACCTGAAGAAATTTCTTTTGGAGCACAAGGTTATTCCTGTGTTCATCAAAAAAGCAAAGGAGAAATGAACCATGGACGGAACTTTGAGTAAAATCGGCATCATCGACCTTGCTGAACGTGCTTCCCATCTTCCTGTGAATCGGATGGTTTACATCTACGGAAGGGAGGACATCAGTGCTGGGGAGACCTATGGTCTCATGGTCACGGATGCCTTCGAGACACGGATGTATCTGTTGTGTTACCTGGGCCACACCCATTGCAAGGCGGTCTCCTGCGACAGCGGCATGGAGCACACAGAGGAGATTTCCGCTATCCGGGACATTCTGGAAAGTGCCTGGATGGAAGCCGAACTCACCGATTTCTACGTT
>VOFH01003911.1_pt1 | contig 72583 bp, 123 predicted proteins | sample 5384091 | NCBI WGS metagenome assembly VOFH01 (sample SAMN12384727, study PRJNA508395) | human gut metagenome | isolation source: healthy gut G | host: Homo sapiens | reverse complement strand
GTGGACGTTTGACGATTCCGGAGTACAGAAAGGTCTTGACTGTTCAGGATTTGTACAGTGGGTATACATGAGTGCCGGATATACTGAAGATACTTATGTTCCAATGATATCAACGTCCAGTATGTTAGCTTCTCTGGAACATATCAGTTCAGAAGAATTAATGCCGGGAGATATCGGCATCATGCATGACGGAAGTGATGAACGCATCAATCATGCCGGAATTTATCTCGGCAACGGCTACTGGATACACTGCAGCAGCTCCGCAGGTACTGTAACGATAAAGCCAATTTGACTTTAAAAGTATATCTGCGTGCTGCTGGTATAGAAGATTCTTGTCTATCAGAACCAGTTTATGCGTCGCTTACGGATAATACATCCTCCTACAGTGAGCAGGACATTTATCTGCTCGCCCAGACTGTATGGCATGAAGCAAGGGGAGAGGGCATGAATGGATGGATCGCAGTAGCAGAGGTCATTTTAAAACCGTGTCAACAGTACAGCTTATCCAGACACCATAAGCGAAGTCATATATCAGGGATCCGACGGCGGAAAAGAGCAGTTCCAGAACTCATCAGAGATCAGTTCATGTACTCCGTCAGCGGCAGCAGTTGCAGTCACCCGAATGGTTGCAGAAGGCAGAACATCTATTCTGAATGATCCGGATGTTTTATATTTCCGTAATCCGGGAGACATAAACGACAACGGCGACTGGGGAAATTGTCCATTCTACACAAGAATCGGGAACCACGCTTTCTATCTGTCACAGGGAGCCGTCCGCCCTACGATTGAGAAAAAGGAAGTACCTTTAACATCCGACATGACAGGGATCAGAAGTGCAGCAGTCACAAAAAGAAGATCCTTATCAGCCTGCCTATGCAGAAAGCAGCATCATCAAATCCGAAGGCAATATCCCGGCGGAGCGGATCAGTAACATAGAGGCAAATTATGAAAAGATACCGGAAAATGTCAGAAAATGTCTGATTGATTCCGGGTGGTCTTATATCTGCACAGACAGTGATTTTGGACGGCAAAATGGAATCAATGGCTCTATCCTTGCACTAACGGTGTGGAATACAAAAACAATCTACATCGACAACCGCAAGGCGGCAGAGTCAGCCATCATCCATGAAACAGACATGCAGTAGACAGCTTAAACCGGGGATGCTCTTTTTCTGCAGAATTTTTCAGCATTTATCAGACAGAAAGAGATGCTTTCTGCTCGATATGGAATACGCACCATAGTAACACGGACACATCCGTGGAATACTTTGCAGAATGCTTTAGTGCCTACGTCCAGAATCCGTCCTTATTATCAGAGCACTGTCCGGCAACATTCGCCTACATTGACAATCTTGTCAAGTTAATGCAATCATGTTAATATATCTTCTGCAACTGATAATACTTGAAAAACATGTACCGTCAGTTCCAAACATTCCTTTAAACCGTCATGTTCCACCATGGCGGTTTTTACTGCCGGTTTGTTTTATGAAATCAATCACGGCAGAAAAATACACCTTTTATGGATTTTATACTCATAATTTGGTATAATGAGCAAAGCAACCAAAAAAATGAGATCATATGATACAGATACAGGCATAAGGAGAGATAATGCAGGAGACACAGCAGTACAGCCTAGAGCAGACTTCCAAAGTAATTGCTGATTATTTAGGAAATACAATAAAAGAGTACTTCCCATTATTCATAAATGAAAACAGTCTTCCGGTACATGAAATAATTGACGCATGGCTATTTGACAATGGCATGGATAATGAGATCACGTTAGACCGTGTGATCATGTATATCCTTGACCAGTATGCAGCCATACCGGAAAAAGAAGCCTATCTTCAGGTAAAATCATTAAAGAAAAACCGGAAAGACTACTTTTACCGCACGATACGGCAGGAAACCGGGGAATTGAAACCAACCCCGAACAATCCGAAGTTCATCGAAACGGAATGTGCGAAGCTGAACGATCCATATATCCGTTCCTCTAAAAATGCAGAGATAACGCTAGGCTCAAAAGAGGAATTTTTGAGACAAGGAAAGAACAGATCCGGACATGGTTTAAAAATCCAGAATCCTATCTCTTTGAATTTCTGTATTTTAACACACTCCCGGCAAAGCGCAGGGTGAACAGTTTTTACAGGGATCTCTCTGTCGATGTATATACACTGATCTGTAATGATTTTTACAGAACAAATTCGGGTTCATGACTAAATCACCTGACTTAAACTTCGGTATCACGGACCTGCCGATCGTTAATTGGCAGTCCTCCACCCGAAGCTGCAGTTTGAGGCAGCCGATAACCGCATCAAGGTGTTCGAAGTCTTAAAAGAAGAAAATGATTCCACAGTGCGCATCATTGTAGATGAAGTGGCAGCAGACTGTTCGACGGAAGATAAAAAGGAAACGGCTATTTTAAAACTGGAAGAAGAATACAATGCCGGAACAAGAGTTAAAACGCTTGATACGAAAGACCTTGCTATTTATTCCGTCATATTCAATGATATGACGATCGAGTCCGCAACATCTGACGCATTGAAAGTAACGCTTCCGGATCTGGCCGGAGATCTTTATGGTCATGATGCGCAACTCACAAAGAAAATGTATTCAGATCTGCTGAACAGACTTAACAAGCTTGCGCACATGAGGATATCTTCGACCGTGCAGGATGAAAACGGCAATCTGCTTTCAGATTCTGTTATATCCTTCTTTGATATCGTGATCTCGATCAACTCAGATCCAGACAAGGCTGGAAACCGCAAGACATTAAAGACCATCAAAGTAAGTGAAAACTCATCATTAAGAGATTTTTCAAATCTCGGAATACATGAGTTTATCAATACTGATATAACGATCATGCCAAGTTTTTTATACAAAGGATATGTGGAAGAATAACGTACACAACCAGATCTCCACACACCTTTACAAAAAAAATAACATCATCAAGAGGCAAAATGGTATCCCAGCTTCTTCAGGAGGAGCGCATGCGCATATATCCGGACACACACACTACGATCTCCATCAAGTACTTTAAAGATAAGATACGTGTTACCAGTCGGAATAACGACCGCATCAAAAAGGAGATAGCAGCAGAAATGACAGAGCTTCTTGATGCACACATCCAGATCGCAGATTTTCATTTCAACCGGAATACCATTGATATTGATTTTCTGCCTCTTACAAAAGAGGAAAAATTATTCTATAAAGTATGATGACGATACACCTTTCTGAAATTTGGAAAGGTGTATTTTAGTTTGTGAGATTACATTTTAATCTGTAGATCATATGTTTTTGTCTTCTTTAAGCCTATTTAATCTGTAGAAATGATGTTTTTGTCTATTTTAATTCATTTTAATCTGCAAAACATACTATTTTGTCTGCTTCTGGAAATTTTAATCTATAAAATGATATTTTTTGTCTACTTTTGTTGGATTCTCTGTTTAATCAGAATCCGGGAATACTTCAATCCCTTTAAATTCGGGCGTTTCAGGATCCTCATAGTGATGTTTTCTTTTTCATTTATAAAACAAGTTTTTCTGTCTACATCCCGTTGTAGCATACGGGTTTTCAAACAAACGTTCTTAAATTGCTTCCAAACACCGTATTTTAATCTCCAGAATATGATTTTCTGTCTACTTTTTATCGTTTTAATCTCCAAAACTGTATTTTCTGTCTACTTTTAAATTTTAATCTGTAGAGACACATATTTTGTCTACTTTTTTGCAATGGAATTTCAGCTGTTTTGAATGGAAAGTGTGGAAAACATCCGTAAAATGTCCGTAAAATAAAGCGTTTCTCAATTTTAATCTCCAGAACACTGCTTTTTGTCTAAAAAATTTTTTTAAAAATTTTATTTTTTGATTTCCGCTTAAACGGGGCTTTCGGGCTGACATGCCTGATTTAATCAATTTTAGAAATACCGTATTTCTGCGGTTTCCAGCCTTTTAATTTCTGAAACGCTACTTTTTGTCTATTTGCAAAAGTATTTGAAAACTGCTATATTCGGTACAGATAAAAAAAGAGCAGGAATCTGGCGGGATTTCTGCTCGACCGGATCAATCCGGAAATACCTAAAAATAAAGGACAATAATAAAAGATTCAATAAAGCTGCAATAAAAGATACTTTGTTCATGGCAGGATACCAGAATGGAATCCCGGCATGTTTATTTGTGAACTTATTAAATGCCCTTTGTTCATAAGTATTATACTATACCGCACAGAAATTTTCAAGGAAAGGAGGCGAAAAGATGGCAGATAATATCGACGAAATTATGGGATGCGGCAAGATTTCTTTAGCAAATGTGACGAAACTCATAAAAGAGACGGTGGGGCATCAAAATATGAGATCATGACCTATGTTTTTTTAAGTCAGATTGCAGACAGAACCGGAAAGGTAGAGCAGTATCGAACCAAGCAGCTTTCCGGTATCATTGGATGCGATCCTCGTACTGTGTTTGAGATTTTAAAGAACATGGAAACAAAAGGACTGATCCGATTAAACTATTACAAAGATCAGAACTGGTCCGGCATCCGTGACATAAAACTTACTGGAAATGACTTTTCTAATGTCGTTAACTTTAAAAAAGCACCGTTATATCAGCACATTTTATAAATTCTTTGACATGTCTGATGAATCAAATGTGAAAAGATTAAATGGACTTACTTTATATGCCATCCGCCTTCTCATTTTGATCTTGACAAAATACAATCCAGAAAACGGACTGCGTGTTTCCTATGACCGCCTGCGCCGTGAGCTTGGTCTTGAAAAACGCAGCCTCATTGACGGATACATGAAAGAACTGGAGACGATGCTTGGAAGCGGGTTTTATCATTCCTCGAAAAGAGAGCGGTTAAACTATGGCAATATCTACATATCTCCCCCGTGTGACCATGCTTGTGCCGGAGCGTTCTCCTTCTGACAGCAGATGAGCTATTTTAAACATCATCTGAAAAACCTCATGGAAAATGAGAACATGACGATCACAAAGGAAGGAAGTTTTATGGAATATGCAAATTACCTGTTCAGTTCCATCTATTCCTTCATGAAATCATCAAACATTAAATACCGGCAGATAGAAGAAAAAATGATACAGTCATTCCAGACTGACGGCGGTTTTATCGGCTGGCTTTCCTGCTATCATGCAGCGAACGAAATAAAAATACTATGTAATAACGGATAGATTAATCAAAAAGGCTGTGGATAACGGTCTTTTTGCAGTGTCACAAAATGGCAGAAAATTCCTTGGAAGAAATAGAAATAAATGGAAAATCAAAGAAAAAGCAGGTATTGGTGCTTTTATTTTTTACGAAAAATTAAAATGAAAATGGAAGATGCTAAAATGAAAATAAAAAGATTTTAAGAAATTCGAAATGTAATATGAACAGCCTTAAATGACGAATGAAATGAAATGCAGATCTCCGGACTATCCGCTTAAAATGCCATAGACACAGGGATTTGCCACTTTTTCTTTTTCTAACATACATTTATACCCACTCTTATATATATAGTTATATGCAGATGCCTGCAAAATATCCACTGGCTGAGACGTAAGCAAAAATTATTGATTGTAAAAATCATTCATTTTGTTGCAAAAATAAAATTCATATGGTAAAGTGGCATCATAAATAAAATTCAATTAATAAAAAATATTAACTGGCAAACTCGGCTCCTTTATGGAATTACGTGTTTGCTTTTTTTTATTAATTACGGGCGGACAACTGTTTCCATCCTGTTTTTATTTACCGGAGATTATGTCCGGCATAGATAACAAAAATTTCGGTTAAGATGGGAACCGGGAAACTTTGATTTCGAAGCTGCAGATGCACCCAGTTATTTGTTTTCTGTGCAGGACTGATCACCCGGGCACAAAATAAAACGAACATCCGTATAATGCAGATACGGCAACTCCTTTCGCACGGCAAAGCAAAAAGGAAGACATATTGCTCACCATGTTAATGGTGTCAAATCGCGAACTCCGATATGGAGAGCGTCACCGTCAGGTGCTTAAACTATCAATTGAGCGCCTTATAAGGGACGCTCCATATTTCGCCGGATAACGGCAGGAGGTATATATATGACAACATTAACAAAAATACTTTGAAAACGCAACAGTTAACGTAGCTAATCCAGTAGAATTTGCAAATGAGATGGCGATCATGAAGCTCATCCGCTCCGCTGAAAGCCGGTTCGAAGCTTTAAATGAGGCTTTGAACACAACCTCAGACGACAAGTTCTACGGGCAGAAAGGTTTCCGGTTGGTAGAGATGAGAGATGATAGTCTCATCTCAGACCGTAACCATGCAGCTTTATACGCTTGCAAAATCATTCTCGCGTTAAATAGCGAGGTAAAGATGGCAACCGGAACTCCATTCTTAAGAAGAAGATATAACCTCAATATCCGATTCAACCAGATGGACATTACGGAGCTTGAACTCCTAATGGCAGACTTTGATAACTGCTTTGAAGAAGCAGTAGAGGAGCTTAGAGCCGCCATTTAAACAAAAAAAAAAAATACAGCCACCAGAATATCGGTGACTGTATTTTTTTATATTTATAAGGGAAAAATTATGAAAACCTCCATTCTCCAAATGAAAGTCGTGTTTATTCGGTTACTTCTTCGACATTATAAGTACATTCAATTCCATTGTTATCTAGGCCGGCACTGACGGCTCTTTCAACATCCTCTACTGTTGAAGCATCATATACCTCGATCGTTATTGTAATTGTCTTCATATTCATCACTCCTCGTATAATTCTTTCATTAAAAATTCAAATTTCTCTTCAAATTCTAAATGTTCAGTATTCACGCTTTTCATCTTATCTGCGTCTGATGTTCTGCACCTCACGTGCATCTCTCATTTTCTGGAATTTACTGTCATTTGGAATGCTGGCGCCGTCTTTTCAAGCAGCGTGCGGATGTCGTGTCTTGCCACAGCTTCAAAATCTGTTTTCTGGATCTGTTCGATTTTTGAAACGAGTTCAGGATCATCCGTTGAATCAAGTACACGTTTATCCATTTCCTTAAAGTCCTGCTCAATCTCTGACTGATGTGCCAAGATCTCATCAATTGTGAAGTTTTCTTTTATATCCAAATATCCCATATGAATCACCTCTCTTATTTGTCATGCATATTATAACATAAATCAACATATAAATAAAGCATTAAATAAAAAATAATGCGACTACATAAATTATTCATTTTATTGAAAAGACATACATCCGAAATTGAGAGAAAAGCTTATCACAGTACATTTAAACAGAAAATTAACGTTTATTGCAAAAATAAACCTCGTTGTTATAATTGGACGCAAAATAGGCAACTTATAGTTATTTTGAGGAAAGGAGAGGCAGATTGTATATTTTATATACATCTGTAAGTATGAAAAATGAAAAAAAAAGATTTTCACCAAAGCAGTTGCTGCCTTCAAAAAAAAGTCATTATGGCAATAGCTGCGGCTGCATGCGTCACGGCGTTTTCAATTGAGGGGTGCATTATTATAACACTAATCTGAAAGAGACAGCGACAACAGCAACGTATTACAACCAGTATCTGGCAGCAAGTGGAGCAGATGAAGTAATCACAGATCAGGTTAAGGATTATATCTCAAATTACTTCCAGACCATGAATGTGAAAGAATTTATTTCACAGGATGAAATGGCACAGATAATCGCACAGATTTCCACCGGTGTCATGAACCGACTGCCGACCGATACACTTTCATCCGGGCAGGAACTGAAAGTAAAGGAAATGATATCAAAAGCGGTCATTGAAGCAGCAAACGATAATAACAATCAGGCTACCGATAATACCGGGGCAGATGCGACAGTGATCACGGAGGAATTGCAGTCATACATTAAGACAACGATCGTTCCGAACATTACAGCGGAGATACAGATCAATCAGGGAGCCATCGACGATCTGAAAAAATCGCTTGCGGATCTTTCGGAAAAATACAAGGAAAAAATCAGAAAGAGTATGACGCATTGATCGACAGCATCGGTTCAAAACTTGGAAAGCTGGATAAAAATGGAGCTACGAATGATGATGTTGCAAATCTGAAAAAAGACCTTGAAAAATTATCAAAGGTTCTGGGCGATTATAAGTCCTCTTCAAGTTCAGATGTCACGGATGTCTCAAAAGAACTGGAGGCTGCTAAAAAAGATCTTCAGTCTAAGATCGATAAATACACGGAAGTATCGGACGAGCAGTTTACACAGATGAAAGAAAATCTGGCAGATTCCATTGAAAGAAGTGATGGAATGCTTGACAATCAGAAAAAAAGATCTGATAGACAGAATAAATTCATTATCAAATGACAACGTTACGAATCTTGCAGATGCAAAGAAGGAGCTGCAGAATGCGATCAGCAGCGTGGATGCATCACAGTCCGCCGCACTGCAGGATGCAATCAATGAGCTGACAAACGGAACATTGACGGATCTCATTAATACGGTCGCAAAAAATAAAAATGATCAGGATCAGGTAAATGTTGAAACTAATGAAAAAATCAACGATCTGACAAAAGTAACTTCGGATCAGTTCAATTCCATGAAAACAAGCCTCATGGATCAGATCAACCAGAACAAGCAGTTAAGCGATGCAGATAAGGCTGCTCTTGAGACAAAATTAAATGAAGCAAGCAGTGACAATGTACAAAACCTTGCAGATGCAAAGAAGGAGCTGCAGAATGCGATAGCCTCAGCAAATACTTCTCAGACGGACGCTTTAAATAATGCAATTGATAATCTGACAAGTGGAACGATCACAGATTTGTCAAACAGTGTGAATCAGAACAAAGCGGCGCAGGATGCAGTGAATACCAGTGTGCAGACATCGATCGACGATATTAACGGTCAGTTAAATGACTGTACAGTAGAATATAAAAACGGACATTTCTACATTACCTACAATAAAGGCGGTGCAGATTCAGTGTCAAAAAAATTGGATTATGCACCATAAGGTTGAATACCAATGATGGTGCATCGCCTAAGACCAGTGATATTCAATGTTCTGCCACATCTTATGGCGGCGATCCATATGAAATAGAACTGGAAAATCAGGCAGACAGTATTTTACTTACTCCGACCAGAAACGGATGGTCATTTGTAAACTGGCAAGATGCAAATGGTGTCGAGTTGTCGGTGGATAATCTCATAGACAGCCAGACATATTACGCACAGTGGATTGACGACATCAAACCAGCACTGAGCGTACAGTAACAGCAAATGTTGCATCAAAGCAGACAGCAACAATTACAGCAACGGATGCTGGAACTGGAGTGGCTGCATACTATATCGGAAAGCAGAACCCGGCGACAACCTCTGTAAACTTCACAAACTCTGCATCGGGAACATATACCGGTAGTATCACATCCGATTCTACTTGGTATTTTGCAGTTAAAGATGCGGCCGGAAATATGCAGGTTTCAAGCAAAGATTTCTGTAAAGTCATGTTCGGACTTGCATCGGGAGAAACCATATCACCAAGTACGATCGTGATTGAAAAAAAGGAAAGCAGGTGACATTGCCGAATCCATCAAAAGCAGGATATTCATTTAAAGGATGGAGCAACGTGCAGAATCCGGATATTGCCAATATATCTACATTCTTTACGAAGGTAAAGGTAGACAACAGCATGACCGTTTATCCTTGCTTTGTAGATGATATAGCTCCTGTTCTAACAGTAAATGCTGCGACAGGGAGGAATTGGCTCTAGTGGAACGATCTCGATTACAAATGGAACTGAACAGGGTAGTGGCATTGCAGGATATTATATCGGACAGACAAAACCGAACGCTTCAGGAAGCAATGTAACCTTTGGAACAACCACCTCGGTAACGGTAAATAATTCCGGTGCATGGTATGTGGTAGCCAAAGATAAGGCAGGAAACTTATCAGGAGTACAAAGTTTTGTATATTATCAGCTTACATTAAATGCGGATGGTGCTACAAATTACACAAGTAATTCGGCATTTATCAAATCTGGAACGACAGTAGCTTTACCTACTGGACTTACCAAGACAGGATACAAAGCAGATACTTGGACGGGTGGAATCAGCAGCATAACAGTGAGTGGAAACGGCAGTTTATTCCCAGATTGGATAGTTCCGCCAGTTGGAGTAATTCGGAATGCTCCATTGGGATATCGTGATGATTTCTATTGGACTAATACCACGGGTAGAACTGTAACTGTTACGTATTTAATTCAACTATATGGAACAGAAAGTGACTATTGTTATTGCTCTATTTATGTAGGACCTGGTACTGATTATTCTCAGCCTGTTGTCTTTAATGAATGTGGTAATAGATATTACAATGGTTCTTTCAATGTCCCAAACGGATATATTTTACATGTTAGCAATCAAAAGAATATAAAATGCACCATTCTTCACTTAACAGCAATTAATACTAATTTAACTGTTAATATTCTGCATTTACCATAAAATATACATGTAATGATATATACGAATGGTAATTATAAAAAATAGAGAGAGTGTATACTCTCTCTATTTTTTATAAAATTAATTCAAGCAGCGAATGCAAAAGCTTCCCATCCAATCCAGACGGATGTATTGCCATCTAATGTGCCAGAATTTCCTCCGTTTGCTTGAAATTCTGCAATTTTGGTACTTCTGGATTGATCTTTTATCCAAATTGTACCCCAATGATTTTCGCCACAATTGTAATAATTTAAGCCACCAGTCGGAATTTGAATACCCCAACCGGTACTTGCATCATACCAAGTCATCAACCATTTAAATGGAGTGTAATTTATATTGCCGCAATTATCTCTTACGCCAAAATAATAGGTTCCTTGCTGCACATAATTTTGTGTTCGTGATAAGTTAATGTTTACACTTATATTTCCACCAGACCATGAATTCCATGCAGAAGAAGCAGTTGGCGCAGATGTACCCCAGTAATAGCTATTTACTCCAGCGGAATCATCACTTGCATTGTAGGTTACGGAAAAATAAGGTGTTCCACCACCAGCTGCAGTAACCGCTGTAACATTGTTTCTCGATAAAGTTGGCGCCGTAAAATCGGTTTGTATCCAATGAGCATAACAAGTCCAACTTTGAGCCATTACTGTATTATAATCATGTATTTGTACACCACTATTAGGTGATGTAAACCATCCAGCAAAAGAAAATCCGTGTCTAGTTGCATTCGGAAGTGTACCATATTGTCCACCATGATATACAATTCGTGATGATTCAGAACAATATCCACCATTTGCATTAAAAAGTAAGAATATATGGATTAGGTGTCCAACTTGGAGATAAACTGCCGTTGCAGCGAGGATGTGTTTTGAAGAAATTGCCAAAAGTGATTGCAATGAACCAATCAGAATACATCAAAAATGAGTTGAGTTTTTAGGTATAAACCAAAGTTTACACCTATTTTCCATATATTTTTCTTAGTTTAAGGGAATACATGCTCTTAGCATATAAAATTAGTTTTACTGATATTATTTGATATGCAATATTTTTTCTGATTAAATATATATAGTATTCTAATTTCAAACATAAAGAGCATGTATACTTATTATTTTGCCGTTCGAAGTAGTATAAACTTTGGTTTACTCTCAAAATCTAATAAAAATCCCACTGGTAAATAAAGACATTAATCATATACAAGAATAAAATTGCTGTCTTAATATAGTTGTAAATATAACAAAAGAACAGGGAGATTAATATCACATGGAAAAACAAGAATTTATTAATGGTGTAGTTAATGAAATGACCTCCATCTTAGAGCAGGAATCATTGAACAAGCTGAAAATGGTGCTGGCAATCAAATTATCTGATTTCGAGCTAACCAGTGCAGAAAAACTGCCATCAACAGATGTAAGGGGAAACGAATGGATTCTGGAAAAATACTGGATAGATAATATAGCGACCAGCAATAAAAAAGCACGGCAAAAAAAATATCTTGGAACATTAAAAAGGTTTTTCTTATTTAACAACAAAACATATAACATCGTAACAGAGATGATATCAGCCATTATCTTGCGTATATGAATTTAAGAAAAAATGCATCTCCAAATTATATGGCAAGTATTTATAAGGATCTTACGGCATTTTTCAAATGGGCGTATTGGAAACATTTCATAGATAATGACATATCAAGGGAGGTAGAGCCTGTGCGCCCGGTACAAAAGAAAAAGGAAAGGCTTACGGACGAGGAAATAGAAAAGTGCAGGATTGTTGCATCAAAGGATTTAAGAGAGAGTGCACTGTTTGAATTAATGATGTCAACGGGCATGCGTGTAGGAGAGATTAGCATATTGCGAGTGGAAGATATTGATTTCAATGAAAACGAAGTAAAGATCTGGGGCGAAAAAACCAGTCAGGAAAGGATAGGCTTTTTAACCCTTCGGCTAAGATTGTGCTGCAACGGTATCTGAATGGACGGACGAGTGGGTATGTGCTGACAAATATAAGAAATGACAACAAAATATCCATAACGAAACTGGACATGATGGCAAAGAAAATAGCAAGGGAAGCAGGATGTGCTGTAACTGCAACAGTACATATCTATAGGAAAACATTTGCATCTGTTCAGTATAGGAAAACAGGAAATATTCTTTTAGTGAGTAAGCTGTTAGGACATGCAGATACGAGGACGACGATTAAATTCTATTTAATTGATGAGATAAAAGATATGAAATATCAGTTCTGGAAATACAATTAACGGAAAAAATGCAAGCAGCAACCATAATATGTGTTTGAAAGTGCTTTGCGGAGTTTCAAAAGGCGTAAGTGCGTGGTCAGGTTTGAACAAAAATATGCGTTTTATTGCGAAAATGTTAATAAACGATATAATAAACGTAAATTAATAAAACCAACGCTATTATAGGAGGACAAAAATGGCAAAAAAACCAGTGGATAACATGCCTAACACGGATGAAACAATTGATAATGTTCAAACTCCGGAAACCGAATTTGAGGAAAATTCAACAAGACAAAACGAACAGAGTTGAAAGGGACAATGCAAAAACCGAGTTAGAAAAAGTCGGAGAAGCAATGGGAATCAATCCAGATGATATGACGCAGGAAGAAAAAAGATATTCTGGCACATATCTTTGAAAAGAGACGTCTGCACCCGGCCACAAAAGAGCAGAAAGAAAAGCTTTATAAAAAATGAAGAAAAGATCGTATCAAGTGGCGAAAAGGTTAAAACAGTAAAAGATAAGAGAAAAGACGAATACAATCTGCTTGTGCTTGCATCCAGATCTATGCCACAGAAAAAGATCCTTTACGGTACTATAGACGGAATGTGTGAAGATGATAAAGTCGGCTACTGCATGACAGCTTCTCTGGATGATACAGACGGACAATTTATCATTAAAATTCCGGCAAATGAGTTTTTGAGTTAAAACCTGAAGATTACGAGATTTCAGCGGAAGGCGTAAAACACTTCCGTTCGGAACTTTCGTCAAGAATCGGATCCCATGTCGGTTTTACGGTATATTCTCCGGATGAAAATGCAGGATATACATATGCATCAAGAATCGATGCGATGGAAATGATTGCAAAGAGAAATTATATCGATAAGCAAAAAAGATGGTGCGCCAGAGATTGTAAATGGTTGTCTTGTTAAAGCAGTAGTCGTTGCTTCAGCAAGGGACAGAGTAAAAGTGGATGTCATGGGGAGCAGAAGCAACAATTCTTTCAAAAGAATTATCGCATACGGCACTTGGTCCGATCAATACGGAACCTGATTATGCAGTTGGACAGTCGTTCATTGTTAAGGTTTCAGATATCAAAAAAGTGACTTACGAAGCAAATAATAAGACGCATACGCTCATTCACCTGAATGCAAGCAAACGTCAGGCAGAACCAGATCCTTCTACAATGTATTATGATCAGTTCCAGATTGGAGATAGATGCTTTGGAGTGATCAAAAATATTACTCCAACGGGTGTGTTTGTTAATCTAAAAAACAAAATGGACTGTGTATGCAAAATTCCTCCAACGGGGACTCCGGCAATCGGGAAAACATGTATTGTCGATATCTACAACAAGAAGGATGAAGAAAGATGGCTGTATGGGAACATCATACATATTAATTAAGGAAACAAAAGCGGAGGCAGTATGAAAAGAAAAAAAAAGAAACAGGATGCTCATTATGATCGTAGTCATTGTTTTATTGGCACTGATCATCTGTTCATTTTTCGAGTATTCAAAAATTCAGGATTTAAAAGCAGCTAATATAATGTATCAGACAGAATTGTCAAATAACCAGCAGACAGTATATGTCGCGACAGATCTTATCAATGCAGGAGATATTGTGACAGATACCGGAGAAAATGCCAATGTTGAAAAACAGACGGTATATACCGGCTTGGAATCTTACAATTACATTACGGAGAGTGAGATGAACACCAGGGCAAAAGTAGATATCGCAGCAGGTGTTCCGGTCATGTATAACATGGTAACGGATGTGGTTGTAGATAATGACACAAGGGATTACGAAATTTCTGTTGCAAACCTTACAACGGATCAGAAAGAAAATGATGTTGTTGATATTCGTGTGATCTTCCCGAATGGCGAAGATTATGTGATTCTTTCAAAAAACAGATCACAAACTTAAACCTTGAAAACTGCGTGTTCACATCACAGTTAAATGAAGAAGAAATTCTTCGATTTGCTTCAGCTATCGTAGATGCTTACATGACAACGGGAGCAAGAATTTACACCACGAGATATGTTGAAGAAAATATTCAGGAGACGTCAACACCTAACTACCCCCAGCGTGAAACCACAATAGCATTAATTAACAGTGATCCAAACGTGGTAACAAAAGCAACAGAGACTTTGAACCTTGAAGCCAGATTGTCATTAGAACAGAGACTTGGAACTCTTACAGAAGATGAACTGGATGCAGTATCAGAAGGGATTCGGACTTACCGATACTGCTAAGTCGTCCGTTCTTGGTTCTACAAGCACAGCTACATCAAATGAAGAAACGACAGACACAGAAAGTGCAGATGTTTCCAGCGAAACAGACAGTGCCTCTGACAGTGGAACAACAGATCCTGAAAGTACAAATCAATAAGTAAGTTTCAGCTAATAGCCCGGAGGAATCCCCTCCGGGAATTAAATAGAAAGGAGAACGGCAGTGACCTCGAAAGTACGAGACGTTCTGCCTGAATAATATGATCATTTCATATATAGGTAAAGAAAGATGTGATATCATCTACAATTTGGTAAAGATTGGTGTTAATGCAGGAAAAAGGATTCTCGTTATTGATAACAGCATGACGCATGACATGTTTTCTCTTTTGAAAAAAATGACGGCGGTGACATGCAGGCACTTGGAAATCTTACAATCTGTAAAGATTATAAATTAGGAAATAAGGCACAGTGAATTTGACTGTGTATATTTATATGAAGGAATTGCTCCTAGATATGATGGAAAGAGAGACATCCAGATTCTTGCACCGGGATGTGAAAATACAGAGATCAAGCAGATCCGTACACGTCTGGATGAATTAAAAGAAAACGGGGTAGTGTTACCGGAAGATGCTTATGTCATTGAACGAGACAAAGTAAACAGAAAGATTACGGCAAAAACACTTTCTGCCTTATTAAACGTAAATACACCAAACTGCATGGAAATGGAATTTGACTTAAAAGATTATAACTCATATGTGTGTCTTACACATAACATGAGAGCTTCTTCTGCAGTAAGCGCACAGATGTATGAAGTAATCGAGACACTTGCAACGGTTATTTATAACACAAATGCAAAAATGCTGAAAAAATTAATGAGATAAGGAGAGGAAAATAATGATTGTAACATTTCAGGGATACAACGGCAAAAAAGAATGGTGTAGTATCAACCATTACTGCTGTTGCTGCAATGGCAGCAATGACGAAAAGTGCAAAAACACTTGTCTTGCAGCTTATCGACAAAGACATTGACACCGTGGAAGCAATGATGGTCAATCTGAACAGCCGTACTACATTTAAAACCGACGAACTGGAATTTTCAGACGACGGTATTGATGCACTGTTAAGAACAGTGGACGCCTCCAAACTTATGAAAGCAGATTTTGACAGCATGTGTACTCCGGTATTGAGAATGGAAAACATGCTTGATATAGCAACTGTTACAAAAAGTAATGCGTTTTCATCCATGATAGAGATGAAAACAGAACAGATCAGCAACCTGATAAACAATGCAAAGGATGTTTATGAAAACATCTTTATCTTATGCCCATCCAACAATTCAGAGGCAGTAAAGTTGTCAATGAACTTCCAAGCATCAATAAGAGTGTTTACTGTCTGACACAGGGGCATACAAACAAAGCACCTGTTTATGGAAAAAGATATTCTTTATGTTGTGACAGATTTTGAAACATCTTCTTATTTTTCACTGAAATCTGTCAAGAACATGTTTGAAAAAGGAAATAAAAAAACAGCGTGTTATGAAGATTTCCCATAACACAGAGTTCAGGGATGCCACAAACGCCGGACGTGTATTGAGTTTCGTGCTGAAAAACAGAGACCTTCCACCAGAAGATGTAAACTTCATGTGGTCAGAGGATATTAAAAATATCGTAGCTTACCTTATGGACTTCAATTACAGAGATTATGAAGTATCTAACGACTGGGAGAAAGCAGAAACTACAGAGCCGGCTTATTTAAAAGCCATGGATGCATCAGAAGAGGATGATGATCAGATGAGCTTTAACCTTTCTGACCTGATGGAAGATACAAAAGATGCTTTTGAAGATCATTCAGACGAGCCTACCGAAAGACTTGATATTGAGGATGAACCGCAGGCAGGCAATGCTGACCTTTTTACAGCAGCCGGTAACAATCCAGATCGAGCAGCCGGAGGTCAGTGATGCCAGAGAAGAGAAGAAACCGGAAAAGAAGTCACACTTTGGATTTGGCAAAAAAAAAAAGAAACCAGAAAAGAATCTGACAATTTAGAGGATACAGCCGTGGAAAATGAACCAGTAGCAGAACCAGAGGCAGAAACTCCGGATATGCAGACGGTGGCATCTGAAATGGAATCCATGTTTAAAGAGCCGGAGAAAGCAGAAGCTGAAAAAGAGGTTGAGCCGGAGATCGAAGAAGATAAAGAGGCAGTTGAACCAGAGGTACCAGTAGAAGAAGAGCCGGGGAAAAAGAAATCCGCAGAAATATCAAAGAAAATCTGGATCTGTAAATCATGCGGCACTGAAAATTCCGGCAAGTTCTGCATGGAATGTGGTGAAAAGAAGCCTAGATCCGAATATTGGCAGTGCCCGGTATGCGGAACAGAATCCAAAGGAAAGTTCTGCCCGGAGTGTGGAACAAAGCGTAACGACTAACGGAGGAAATGATTAATGGCATTAAATTATCCGTTAATTGTTCTGATAATTATTGCAATTGTCTATGTTGCCTACAGAGTATGGCACAACATTGATACGGAAGACGAGATCATTGAGGAAATTGATTCCGGAGAGGTTGATCTTAAATTCCTGATCAAAGAGACAGCGCAGGCGTTTTCCAGAACATTAAAAAGAACATCAATGATGATAACATGACGCAGGCAGAAATGATCCGAAAGGAACGTAGACGTACATCATTGAGACAAAGGCTATGACAAATGCTGGATACGGGGATGAAGCAGCAAAGCGTACTGTAAAGAACAATATCAAAGAGCTGCTTATGAATGAGAAATATGAGATTGATAACAAGAGCATTAATGCGATCATTCCATTTGAATCTCGGAGAAATTAAAAGGCAACGATCTGTTTGAGATAGTCCTGTACTGCTACAATAAAAATACGGCTCAAAAGGCTTTACTGTGATGATGGAAGAGTGGGATCTTACAAAGCCGGTCGTGGAAAGTGGAGAAAGCAAATACAAAGTAACAAATGACATCATGCGTTACATATATAAAAGCACTTCTTTTGAAACAGATCCGGAGAAAATGTCTGAAAAGCTCGGACATGTGGAACTGGATTTCAATGATAAAATTGAGATTCTTGCACAGAAGATCTTTGAGAAGTATGTAGGACTTGGACCGGTGGATATGCTCAATGAAACATCCGTGGATAACATAGAAGGTGGTGCATCCGGTGCTCCGGGTGGAAGCTTTAAAGCAAAGACAGAGCAGAAAAAACATCCCATTCTCTTATGAATCCGTATGGATCACTTACCGTGGTATCAAGATGCAGTTAGATTGCTGCTCATTTGAGACACAGGAAGAATTAGAGCGTGTAGGCAACAATATTTACCGTTATCAGTCACAGCACGTATTAAGCAGAAACAATCCGAAGATCATCGGAACAATGATAAACGGTGCACGTATTACCGTATCACGACCACCATTTTCAGATTCCTACTATTTTTCAATCCGTAAGTTTGATTCTGCGGAATCCGTAAAACCGGCAGCACTGATCCGTGATGAAAACAACGTGATCCCTATCACATATATCAAATGGATCATCAAAGGACAGAGAAACACTCTTATCACTGGTGCACAGGGTACTGGTAAAACAACATTCCTTAGATCGAGCATCCGTTTCATACCACATGAGTTCTCACTGCGTATTCAGGAGATTCAGTCGGAGTTGAACCTCAGATATACCTATCCGGATAGAAATATTGTAGCTTTTCAGGAAACCGGAACAATATCAGCACAGAAGGTCTGAACTTCCAGAAAAAAATCAAATGGTGATGTAAATATCATCGGAGAGATCGCAGAGGCAATGCAGACCTCTCACTTTATCCAAACTTCAACGGTTGCCTCCTTATTCTCTTTAGGTACGCACCATGCGAAGACAGCAAAAGCGTTAGTACATGCTCTTGCAAACAACCTTCTGGAACTTGGAATGTATAAAGACAAAAAGATGCGATTGAAATGGTCGCAGACGTAGTTAACATTGACTGTCACTTGGTCAATGTAAAAGGTAACAGACATATTGAACGTATTACAGAGATCATCCCTATCAAGGATAGAGAATATCCGTCATCTTTTTTCATGGAAGATATGCATTATAAGAACAGAAAAGAAGAAGCAGAGCTCAAAACTCTCATGGATGCACCGGAATACATGAGAAGGGTTACAGATCCGGAACTTTTCGAAGTAAAGGATATCCTTCGTTGGGTGTCTGTGACAGATGCAGATGGAAAACAGCTCTATAACGAGTGGGGATTTGAAGTAGGAAAATTTGTTCTCGTAAACGGATTTAGTGAAAACATGAAAAATGAGATCATGTCAAAGCTTACAAAAGCAGAGGAAAAAAGAATTTTTATATGATCTTGATATGTGTGAGCATGTATCTGACGGAACAATAACACCGGAGGTGAGCGAATGGATGGAAACAGTATTATCTTACTAGCAGGCATTGTGATTATCTTTGTCGTCTGCATGGCGATCTTTGTCAGCCAGTTAGTAAAAATAATAAAGCATAGAAAAGATGATACTGTCACAAAACGGAAAGTCAGCAAAAGACGAATAACCTTATGTGGATCTATAACCTTTATAAAAATACGCCTTTCTTAAAGAGATATTTTGTCAAGGTCAGATCCAAGGTGTCTCTGTTATACCCGGCAGATGGTTATTCCATTAACCTTATGACTTCACGTGTCCTTGCAAAAGGAACCTTTGGAGGACTCATAGCAGTAGCATTGACACTGATCCTCAGTCAAGGAAGTGTATTCTACTTATGCGCCGGACTGCTCATATCCTATGTTGTTATTACAGAGATCGTGACAAATTCCGTCAACAATCTGGAATTTACGATCATGGAGCAGCTGCAGGATGCGATACAGAAGGTCAGACACCACTACCATGAATGTAAGAATGTAGATCAGGCTATCCTGCTGTGTATAGATGAAGTACCTTATGAAATTGGACTTCACTTACAGAACATTTACGATATCATCACATCCCCGAACATGAAATATGAGACAGACAAGTATATTGATACCGTCCGGATAAGATGATGCTGACATTTCTTGCAATCTGTTCTTCTGTCAAGGAAGCAGGAGACGGACTGGTGGACGGAAAAAGTAAATTCCTTACCGGCCTTGAACAGTTACATGCGGATGTGGCAGACGATATTTTAATGAGAAAGAAAAGCAAATATGCATTTATGGGCTTGTCATGGATTTCGCTTTTTCCGTGATCGCAGTTAAACCTGCTGAGGCGTGGGTAGTGACTAACATGGAAGAAGTGAAAAGCTTTTATTCTGGAATTTACGGAATCGTATCAATGATCGCAATATTTGTTCTTTCCTTTATCGCACATGCACTCATTGTCTCATTACGAGACAAAGAGAGAAAATTGAAAAAGACAACGATCTCTTTGCAAAAATAGCAGATGTCCCGGTCATTTCGGATTTTTGAGCAAAGTAATCCGGAAAAATTTCTCCAGATACAATTATTACAACAACGAGATGAAAGGTATGGGAGACCATACCGGTCCAAAAGCGTTCCTTTTAAAGAGGGTAACTTTTGCAGTGGTAACTTTTGTGGTAACCATATTGATCTTGTTCTTCTCCGGTATCTCTCAGAAGATTAATGATCTGAATGATTTTTCAGAAGCGTTTGCCACATCTACGGTACCGAATGACGAATATCGTGAAAACATGAGATCCATTGCAAAAGAATACACGGCAATGTCCAAAAAGATGATATCAAGCCGGAAGATCTTATATTAAAGATCATGAAAGAAACCGGACTGAAACAGACATATGCAGAACAAAGGTTGCAGAACTTGTAGATTCAAGGCTGTCTGATTATTACAATACCTATTTCAAATGGTTCTATATCCTGATCGCACTTGCACTTGCAGCTGTCGGCTACATGGTGCCGGTATGGATGCTTAAATTCAAACATCCTGTGATCAACATGAGGAAGCAGGAAGAGGTGCTGCAGTTCCAGTCGCTTATCCTTATCCTTATGTATATGGATGGAATCGATCTTGAGGAAATCTTGGAATGGCTGGAAAGATTTTCCTACTGTTTCAAGGAAGAGATCGCTACCTGCCGCATGAACTTAAACAGCGGACAGGAAAGAGCATTGTCAGATATGCAGGCGCTGGTACAGTATCAGCCATTTTCAAACTTTGTAGATAACCTGAAAGCTATCGACAAAGTAGGTGTCATAGATGCATTTGACGAGGTCAAGCAGGAAAGAGAGTACAGCAGAAAGCAGAAAGAGATTGAAATGACTGAAAGTTTGAAAGAAAAAAGCTTCCAAAGCACGTATCGCTTCTTATGTACCGGTATTTGCAACTCTTATTCTTTACATGCTCTTTCCTATGTCATTATATGCAGTACAGATGTATGCGGAGTTTCAGAGTATCACGTAATTACAGATTAAACATAAAAATGAAAGTGAGGATAACACAATGGGAGATAATGCAAGATCAATCGTATCACTGATCGCAATTTTAGTAGTAGCTCTGCTTGTTGCAGGACTTGGATTCGCATTTTACAGAAATGCAAAATCAACAGCAGATTCGGCACAGAATGAACTTTCAAATTTCAACACCACATTGACAGAGAGCAAATATACAGATTATGAAGGACGTACAATCCTTGGAAATGAAGTTTTATCATTCCTTAATGCAAATGCAAACACAGAGATCGCCATTCAGGTAATCACAGCTTCAGGTTCCAACAAAATCTACAACTATGCTTCTATTGATATGGCTGGAGATCCTACAGATTCCCAGACGAACAATACAGCGATCGCAGCTACAAAGAAAAAAGGAGATGCTACATACATCAATCCGAATGGTAAATTTGAATGTACCTTAAACCGTGATGCAAACAGCACGATCACAGAATCATTTTCACACAGCAGTAAAAATAACCTGTCCGGGCGTGGAAACATACCCGGACTATAACAGAGATTAAGATGGACGAAGAAAGTAATATTACTGGATTAATATATCTTATTTTTGATGTACTTTTGTTCCTTTTTTCTGTTACGGCGATTGTAGCAATAGCAAAAAACGGTGTCGTAAGCAACAACATTGTCATGAATGAGGTCTTGGAAAAGAACAATATCAGGCAGACGTTATTGGAAGAATCTTACGACGGCTATCTGGATAATGGAAAATTAAAGTATGACGGTGTGATCAGTGGAAGCCAGCTTGTGGCAGACCTGCAGGAGATAAACGGGGATGTTCAAGTCATACTGATCCCTTATGGTGGAAACCAGATCAATCTGAGTGCGCTGACGATAGATGGAAAATACTTTATGGACTACATAAAGGAAGTGGATGCTTCCATAGCCACAAGAAATTATATTGATGTAGATTCCGAATATATCAGAAACTATAATTTTGCTCCGGATGGAACGATAAAAGAGATCATTTTTAAACAAAATTAAAGGACAGCGGAGGATTTATGGGAAGCTCATTTGGAAAAAATTTTTAGTTATATCGTCTCAGTGTTTGTTTTATTCATAATCATACCTTATCTGTTCCTTTCGCAATTAGAAAGCACGAAAGAGACGTATATATATTCTCTGACAACAGATTTTGCAGACGAGTGTATGAGTACCGGGCAGATAACCCCAGAAAAACTTGAAATGTATACGCAGAAAGTATACGGTATGGGGCATTATGAGGTCAAAATGGAACATGCATCCAAAATGGCTTTCAGCAGGGACAATGGAGAAGTGGAACTTGATTATCTGTCCACTGGAACAGAGATGATATTAAATGACATGTATCTGGATGCAAATGATCTGTACCATATAAAATGAAAACCGGGGATAGAATCTATGTAACAGTTACAAAAAAGGGACAAAGCACCAGTGAAAAGATCATGGATTTTATCGGTGTAAACGTAACAAAACAGCTTATCGTTAATTATGGTGGGACTGTAGGAACAACAACAAACTAGAACAGGAGGCAGAAAAGTGAAGATTGAAAACTGGATATTAATAGCATTTATAATAGCGGCTGCCTTCTTTCTTCCGTATCGATATAAAGTCGAACTTACGGAGATCACGCAGCAGGAAAATGTAATATCAAGAACAAATGTATTATCTTCCTGCAATTCTGCAATGGCTGCTGTTGACCAGAAAGCATCTGAAGTATTTGGGACAGAAGAAATCCGGACAACAGCACTAGAGGAATTTTTTAAAACCTTTGATGATTGTTATAATTTCCATTCAGAAGCTGCAATGGAATCCGCAAAGTTCTATGTGCCATGCCCTTTTCTGGTTGACTGGGACGGGTATTATGTATCGTATACACAGTGGTATAAAAATCGTGATAACGCCACGATGTATAAAGAAATATTAACATCTAAAAACACATGGAACAAAAACTATGGAAATTATATGGTACGGTACCGGTTAGACCATTATGTTACCGTAACGTCTAAAACAGACAGTACAAAGCTCAAAGGACGTTTTGATGAAATATATGAAAAGATGGGGCAGCCATCGGATCTTTCGTTCATGGCGGACCAGGATACCTTTGAAATTGAAAGAACAGAAACTATCATTTCGCAGATCAATGATCAGGTTTCTTATTATATAAATGCACAGAATGATTTCTTTAACAAAGAATCAGTGCAGTATACAATCGTGCTTCCGGAAAGCGATAATGACCATACGCAGGAACTTATGGATAAACCAAATGTAATAGCATTTATGCAAGGCAAACAAAAAGATGCGCAGGGCGTATATGCGAACATTTATTCATTTATTGCATCTGATGTGGCCGATGAAAAAAAAAATATTATGTAGAGCAGGATGAAACAGACGGAAAGCTGTATTATCATGAGCAGGACTGCCCGGATGTCACGGACAAGAGATTTCTCGGAACTATGTTTGAGTGTGCAGAAAGAAAAGCAAACCCGGCGGATTGCGTAAAATAATAGAAAAGAGGGAAGAATAGTATGGGGAAACGGTATTTGAACAGATCACGAAGAGTCCTGAAGTGCTGGCAAAATTCTTGAAACCGTATATAGATGAAACAATACTATATGATATGTATTGTGAGAAGATATGTACAAAAAGCGAAGAATGTGCAAAACGAGGCTGTATCATTGATGATACGGATACAGAATATATGCTGAAAAAATCTTTTCTGTCAGATCATGAAACATTTATGAGTGACGGAAAAAATAAAAAAATAAATACGATCTTAGACGGATACAAGCCAGAGGAAAGTTCCAAGCAGATTACCGAGAAGATATGCAGTGAATCTGCGGACAGCAAGAGAAAAGAGATACATACCGGATACGCACAGGGGGATGTGCTGATGTCTGAAGTAAAAAGGAACTGGTCAAGGGATGCCAAAACGGTATTTTTTAACATATTCTCGGTCAATGGAATGTGTACAGATGAAATAAGCAAGGGTATCTTTTTTGAAAATGAAACATCAAAAAGATATTTCTGCAGTCATTAGCCACGAACAGCCTGCGGATCACAGATTTTACGGATTGTTTTGAAAGCAGTGCTGTGGCAGATATAAAACTTGCTGGGGCAAAAGAAGAAATCATGACAGCATTGGAACCATATTATATCATTTTAAGCAGTTCCAATATATGTATGCGAAGGAAAATATAAGGAACGGTGTATTGGAATGTAATGCATAAAATAGTAGCTTAAAAAATTTACTGACATAAAAATAGGAACAAATTATGACAACAAGTTTTTGGGTGGTGGATATAGTACGAGAATGCCGCTGTATACCAGAAGTAAGAGAGATATTAAAGATAGAGAAAGAATTATCATACGTTACCTATATGCACAGCATTTCAACTGCTATATATAGTACCATGATTGCAGATTCCTACACACGGATTTGGATATACTTAAAAAGATAACAATAGGGGCATTGGTGCATGATGTTGGAAAAGCTGCCATTGCAAAGAATGTGCTTGAAAAAAGGTAAGCTGACAGATACGGAAATGAAATTAATACGCAAACATTGCGTTATCGGGGCTGAAATGATAGCAGATATGTTTGATAAAGAAGTACAGCAGATCGTGTTGATGCATCACGAAAAGCTTGACGGTTCTGGATATCCATTAGGAACCACTGAGATTCCGTCATATGTGCAGCTGGTGACTGTTGCAGATATTTATGATGCGCTGGTAAGCAATCGCTGTTATAAAAAAGCTTACAGTCATGAAAAGGCAATTGAAATGCTGCGAAAAGAAGCAGTCCAGAACAAAATCAATGAAAAATATGTTGAACGGATAAATGCTTTGCGGCAGCCAAACTAATACATTTTATGGAAACATTATTTTTTTTGCATTATAGGTTGAACAATGCTATAATATACACAACAAAAAGAAAAGGTAGCATGATAGATGGATAATTTAAAAGATAATAAAAATAAAGAAGAAATCTTATATGAATATGGATCTTATAAAGTATCCAGAGATGGAAGCATTTATGATATCCTAATGAATAAGCGCCCTGTCTTAAAGGGAGGCATCGTTACGCTTTTTCGAAATGGCAAGAGATACAACAAAAAAGCTGCAAGGGTAGTGTATGAGGCTGTAAGCGGACAGAAGCTGACAAAATGCGATGTTATAAAAAATAAAGACGGAGACGAGACAAATATTGCATTTGATAATCTTTACATAGAAAAAAGAAAGTATGTCATGTTGAAACATTTTACTCCAGAACAGAGTTGAGCAAATCCGCAAGGAATATAACAAAGAGGAAAGGGAAAAACACGGATACCGTGGCATTTATGCAAAACCCTCCTATAATGAAATGTGCGACAAGTATAACTGCTCCATGAGTACGATGTATAAGATCATCAACGGACAGTACCTATAGGCTGTCCGCATTTTCTCTCAAAATTCAGCAGTATTATAAGAAAAGGTTGATTTATTTATGAAAAATAAAAAACAAAGAAGATCATTAATGGCAGGGATTTTGATAGGCTCTGCCATTCTTTTATCTGGATGCGGTACAGACAAGATATTTGTTAATGAGGAAGATGCGTATAAAATTGTCAATTTAAGTGACCGTGAACTTGAAAATGATAAATATTATGTCAAGACAGAGCCGATTTTAACGTGGTCTATCGCCCGAATGGAACGGCAACAGCGAAAACCCAGATGCAGAGTGACAGCAGATTATTCTGGACAATGGAAGATGACAGCCTGATCCCGACTTTGTATAAAAATGAAGTAATTGCATATCAGTCTGAAAATACACAGCTTACAGATATAACGCTGGAACGGTTTAAGGATATTGGATATTCGATCGTACTGTATGGCGGTGTCATGAGTTCGGACGGATATATTGATTATAACATCCAGTCACAGATCGTTGAAAACTGTTCGGCATATGATATATTATACAACGCACCATCCAAGCAGATAAGATTGGCAACAATCAATGATGAACCTGTTACCGATGATATGCTTGATTCGTCTGGAACAATCAAAAAGATTAGACCAGAACGGAACTTATGATATAGGCTTTTACTCCGGTACAAAGTATATGACGGCGACCATGAGTGCAGATGTGCATTTTTATCAGTCTTATGAGATTTCACAGATTGAGAAAGCCGGAACGACAAAAATGGATATCTTGCAATTCCAATGCCGGAGGATGCAAAATCAGGGTATTATATGATGAATGGCAGCGGACTGTATAGGTATTATGCGTTTGAAAAAAATACCGAAAATGTTGAAACGGTGGATATGAACGAGCCTTTTTATGAAACAGAGGAAGAAAAGATAGCAGCTTATTCACAACAGTATATGGTATCAGTGCAGACAAAGACTACCAATGTAGCTTTTAATATGGAATACGACACAGAAGAATATGAAGATGATGAAATCAAATGCATTCTTGTGTCTCCGGATGGAACAACTTATAATCTTGTTCCACAGAATGGAACTGCAAGCATAGAGTTAGCAGAAGTTATTGCAGGAAGATGGACGATCAATGTACTGCCAAAGGATCTTATAGTAAAAGACATCAAAGCGGAATCAACCGCTGCAACTGCAGATTCTTCCACGGAAACAAAAAGCTTTTATATCGGAGAAGATGATGAAAATATCCAGTTTTATGCACAGTATGAAGGAGAAGGAGATGTATGGGGAATCGTTGAGAATGAGAGCGGAGAATCGCAGGAGCTTGATGTTGATACCCAAAATCATGAACTGACGACAACCTACAGTTATCTTGCTGCGGGAACATATACTATGACTATCTATCATTATAAGGATACAAAGATAGGAGAAATGGGCTATCAGGTCGATACTGATAATGAGGAACATGAGATCATCACGATAGGGGGATTGATGCTCACAATGTAAATCAATTAGATAAATGCCGCTTTACTGATATGTTTAAAAGTGATATAATAAACATAATACGATTATAAGTGAAAGGGATCAATTATGGCTGGACTTCAAAAATGTTATATCACACAGATAAATTATCTTTCAGAAAATGGGCTGCTCGGGATGGAATGTCTTGATGAGGCAGAAAAAATATATATCTTTTATAAACGAGAAGATGATATACCAGTGCTGCTCCATATAGGGATTCAGCAAAATGTAACCGCACAGATTGAATATGTAGAAGCAGAAAATGATGCGGAAAAATATCTCATGCTTGGTCTTATTGTAGGAAGAAATGATAAAAATGTGGAATATGCGGTCGTAGATCCGCAGTTTGAACTACCAGAGGTGTTTTTTGAAATGGCAGGAGACGTGAAAAAGAAAGACAGATTTTCGGATGTTCCTAAACAGAAAAAACTGCAAGATGTATCTGTGAAAAAGGAAAATGCTCTGAGAGAAAAAAATGCCGGAAAAGCATCAGAAAATGAAAGATGCTGATAAAATATCAGAAAAGAAAGATGTTATTTCTGAACAGCAGGAAGGACAGGAAAATACAGCAAGTAATCCACGGATTTCAAAAAGACCAATCCGTAATAAACCGAGAATATGATGAAATGATAAAAAATAAAACGCTTGAAGAAGATTACATGGATGTCTTGGAATATCTTGGTCTGAAAAAGGAGATGTTAACAGGAGAGTTCCCAGAGAGGATCATAGCACAGAATATCGTAAATATCTATTCTGATAATACAGACAGTGAGAAAATAAGAAAAGCGCTTGAAAATGTATTCGGACAAAAAGATACTGCAGTTATCATGGGTAAAGTGGCAACGAAAAAGGCAAATCTGGTGATACGGGCAAAAGAGATCACCAGAAAACTTAACCACAATGAATATTGATGGTTTATTGCAATAATTTCTTTCCGATGATAAAATAAGAGCATTAATAAAATTATATTGATAAAAACAAATTAACCTCAGACAAGCATGTCTGGGGTTTTGTTTATTTTAGAAAGGAGAAAATATAAGTAACTAAAACATAATTAAATGTGAGTCAATGTACTCAAAGACACTCAAAACCCAGAGTGTTAGTTGGTGACTTAAAACCACTGAAATCATAGGAAAAATAGCCAGTACAAGTTGCAAATAGTCTTGTTAACTATAGGGTAAAACCTTGATGGTAATGATTGAGTAATGGTATAAGTCCACGAAAACCAAGTGGCAAATCAAAATTTTAAGAAAGGAAAAGCTATTTAGATGAAGTAAACCTATATCTAATCAATTTAAAGAATTTATAGGTATGTACCGATGGCTAAGTCGGGAATTTACGACTGTGGAGTGTACAAGAACTTGTAAGTAGCGTATTGTTTACAATCGCCAAAGCATACAATGAAACAGTAACTACAAATCGTGAGATTGTAGCGAATCATCTAGCATATACGCATTTGTATATGTTTTTAGTAGCAGTGGTTATATGATAATAATAAAGAAGAATCCAGAAGCAGAAAAAAAAAGCAGGTGCAAAATATGTGATAAAAAGAAATGGATCAGAAGATCTGTTTGATGAAGACAAGATCGTAAATGCTTTGTTTAAAGCAAATGATTCCACGATAAAGAATAAAATCACAAAAAAACAGATTGGAGAAATTGCGGATCATATCAAAAGAAAAGTGGACGAAACGCCACATGCACTGAATATTGAAGATATTCAGGATATGGTTGAAAATGAACTGATGCAGATCAGGGCATTTGATGTAGCCAGAAGCTATATTACATACCGCTATAAAAGAGCACTGGCGAGACAGCATAATACAACAGATGATAAGATTCTTTCCCTTATCGAACATAATAATGAGGAAGTAAAGCAGGAAAATTCCAACAAGAATCCTATCGTCAATAGTGTACAGCGTGATTATATGGCAGGAGAGGTAAGCAAAGACTTATGTAAAAGAGTATTCCTTCCGGGTGATATCTGGGAAGCGCATGAAGATGGTCTTATCCATTTCCATGATGCAGATTACTTTGCACAGCACATGCATAACTGCTGTCTGGTAAATCTGGAAGATATGTCCAGAACGGCACCGTTATAAGCGGAACGATGATAGACAAAGCCAAAGAGCTTCGCTACAGCATGCAATATTGCAACACAGGCGATTGCTCAGATTGCTTCACAGCAATACGGTGGACAGACAATGTCTATTGCACATCTGGCTCCATTTGTGGAAATATCTAGACAAAAGTACATGAAAAAAGAGAGAATCCATGGAAAAAGCCGGGGTAAAAGCAACAGAAGCCCAGATTGCATCTATCGTTGAAGATATGGTAGACGAAGAGATCAAACGTGGCGTACAGATGATACAGTATCAGCTTATCACGCTCATGACCACGAACGGACAGGCGCCGTTTGTTACAATATACATGTACCTGAATGAGTGCAGGGATGAAAAGACCAAAGCAGATATGGTAAAGATCATCCGTGAAATGTTCAGACAGCGGATCCGGGCGTAAAGAATGAGCAGGAGTCTGGGTTACACCGGCGTTCCCGAAGCTTATCTATGTATTAGAAGAAGATAACATCCGTGAAGGAAGCCGTTACTGGGATCTTACGCAGCTTGCAGCCAAATGTACTGCAAAGAGAATGGTCCCTGATTATATCTCTGAAAAGATCATGAAACAGTTAAAAATGGCGATGTTTATAGCTGCATGGGATGCCGGTCATTCCTTACGGTAGACAGAACCAATGGAAACATTGCAAATGCAACTAATTACAAAGAGGGAGAACATAAATATTATGGTCGCTTCAATCAGGAGTTGTCACTTTAAACCTTGTAGACGTTGCTTGTACGTCAGCAGGAGATGAAGATTATTTCTGGGAGATCCTTGATAAGCGGCTGGAACTTTGCCATAAGGCATTGCGGATCAGGCACGAGAGACTTCTTGAACACCTTCTGATGTGGCACCGATCCCGTGGGCAGCATGGCGCACTTGCAAGACTGAAAAAAGGCGAAACCATTGACAAGTTGTTATATGGCGGATATTCCACCATTTCACTCGGCTATGCCGGACTTTGTGAGTGTACCGGATATATGAAAGGCGTTTCCCACACAGATCCGGATGGTACAGAGTTTGCAATGAAAGTCATGCAGAGGTTAAATGATGCGTGTGCGAAATGGAAAGAAGCGGAAAACATTGACTATTCAGTTTACGGAACTCCGCTGGAATCCACAACATATAAATTTGCAAAATGTTTACAGAAGCGCTTTGGTATCATTCCGGGTGTTACAGATAAGAACTATATCACAAACAGCTATCATGTGCATGTGACGGAAAAGATAAATGCATTTGACAAGCTGAAATTTGAGGCTCCGTTCCAGAAGCTTTCTCCGGGTGGAGCGATCAGCTACGTGGAAGTTCCGAATCTCCAGAATAACATTGAGGCAGTGCTTTCCATCATGCAGTATATCTATGATAATATCATGTATGCAGAACTGAATACAAAGAGTGATTATTGTGAGGCATGCGGGTATGATGGAGAAATAAAGATTGTAGAGGATGAGCATGGAAGCTTGTCTGGGAATGTCCAAATTGTGGAAACCGAGACCAGAGCAGAATGTCTGTTGCAAGGCGTACCTGCGGATATATTGGCACACAGTTTTGGAATCAAGGCAGAACGCAGGAGATAAAGGAGCGTTTTGTTCATCTGTAAATCTTTATTAATTAATATAAATCTTAAAGGATCATACTCAATATGAGTGTGGTCCTTTTCTTTGCCTGTAATGACGCTCCATAGGATTTTACTTGACAAAAATAAGTAGTATGTTATGATTACATCATAAATAAAATTAAATGAATAAAATTATAATTAAACTCTTCTACGTGTGATGAAGAGGCTTTTTTATATTAACAGGGGCACAAATATGATGTGCTCTTTTTTTATGAAAATTATGATTTTATTCAGATAAAGCCAGTCTAGGAGGTAAGATTTGGCTAAAAACAAAAAAAAAAACAAACAAAAAGAGTAGGTAAAAGTGCCAGCTTTTTTTTGTTGCCTTAAAAGGCAGAAAGAGGGAAAAAATATGGGAACAGAACAGTACACTGTAGGAGTGGTTACAAGGGGAAGGACGGAGTCAACAATTCGTTTTATTACCTACTACGCAAACAATGTTGCTTTGTGGGAAGCAGGAAAAGAGGCGAAACTCGTATCAAAAAATCTGCGCAGAAGACATAGTAAAAGATTTATGCATGAGCGGCACGCTCGCCGTACCGATTCTGGTAAAGGACTATCTGCGTTTAAAAACCCAGATGTAGCAGGAGAAGGAGCAAAATATCAAACTAACAAAACCGGTGTTGTTGAAAATTATATTTAAAAAAGGAGAAAAAGAGTAGGTAAAAGAGCCTGCTCTTTTTTTATTGTCCGACTTTTTCTATTACGTTTTTTGACTTTAATAAAAAGATGTGATAATATAAAATATAAATAAAATTCATTATAAAAAAAGTAAAATAAAACCACGGAGGACAACGAGTCCGTGGTATTTTTTGTCAACGGAACGTACATGCGTTCTTTTTTATGCCTTAAAATAAGGCTTAAGTATAAATTATTTATCTATATAACAGCTTTTGTGATAAAGCTGATCTAATAAAAACAAAAGAAAGGAAAAAGGCAGTAGCCGGAATATTCAGGCTTGCTGTCTGGAATCCGTCTGTCTGCCAGTATAAAAAATGACAGAAAAAAAGAAAAAAATAGTAACAAAAATGTTAGCGTTTGTTGAATGTTATTATTCATTCCTCTTCGCATTTATGCAGGAGGAGATGCTGATATGGCATCCTGCGCAACTGCATTTTTTATTTTGTGCGCCATCATCTTCGGCGTACCTTTTGAAAAAAATCTTCAATGAAGATGATGAGCCAAGAAAAACAAATAAAAGGAAGGGGGCAGCTTATCATGACAGGGATTACAGTGGAACAGTTAGAGGAAAAAAGAGAAGTGCTTGAACACTTCTGTACTGTTTACCAAAAACAGAGCAGCTGTTCCTTTAGAAGAACTTCGAACAAGGTACAGAACAGCTATGAGAAGCTGCTCAATAACTTAAGCTCCGAACTCATGTTTTACAGTTGTATGAGTATCCGTCTGGGAACGTACATAGACGAGACTACGGAGGATGGGCTTGATATGATAAGAGCAGCCAATAAATATGTAATAGACAATTGGCAGTCACTTGTAAAACTGGCAAAGAAAAATAATCTAGAAGATATGGATAATCTGCTGGATCAGTACAGCAGGATTTCTTTGAGACCAGATATTTTAACTATATGGAAAGGAGCAGGGAGTATGCTTAATTTGGAACAAACAAAAAGAACTGTATGATCTTCTCAGAGGAGAATCAGAAGTCAACATAAAATCAAATAAAGAGGTAGAATTTGAAATTAATAAATCAAAATTCTACACAAAAAAAAATCACACCTTCCAAGGATGACAGATGAGCAGGCTTTTCTTGTAATCTACATTTTGCAGGAAGCATACAGATTTGAGGAATTTATCCCGGATCATTACGAGATATGTTCGCAGTGTGGCGAGTTGTATGATTCTGAATTAGAAGGTGGAACCACGTGAGACGAAATGTACTGTGGCGACTGTTATACAGAGGAGGAAAATGAAGATTGAATTAATGGGTGTATTACCAGGGGCATAAGCTCCGGTAATATTTTAGGGAAGGAAAAAATTATGACCAGAGCAGAGATACGAAAAAAGTTAGGGATCGTAGTATTGGAAGATCCTAAGATCGCCAATAAGGAATTAACGCAGGAAGAAGCCGAAAAATATGAAGATTTCATGAAATCTCTAATCAGTTTGAATAGAGAAATCGATCAGAATGTAAAAGATTTCTGCACAAGATGCAGATACTACAGGACTGGCTTGCAAGAAAAATGCGATTCCGTAAGAGAAGGCTGCTCTTATGGAGTGACATGCAAATATATTGATAAAGCCAAGTCGCAAGGAAAAGTGCAATGTAATGAGGACGGAAGTATCTGGCAGCATACAGCACAAGATATCAGATGTGACTGTGGCTGCAATATATTTTATGAACGATATATTGAAAAAGATAATAGCATCTATGACATTTGTTACAAATGCAGAAAAAAAGATAGGTGCTGTTAAAAAGGAATATGTGCCGGAAGAATTAAGTGAGGGCACGTGGAAATGGGAGGTATATGTACATGAAAATCCCAATACCGTGTGAATTTGGAAACATGGCAGACGGGAAAATATTTTTCAGACAATATAGTCACGAAGATAAACCGAAACGTATTTCTGAACAGGAATATATGTCGGCTTATGAAGAATATCGAAATTATTAACGTGTTAAAGGATCAGCAAGATGCTGATCCTTTTTATGAAAAAATGTTGGATTTATTGCAAAAATAAAGAGCGAAAAAGTATAATACATATGTTTTATGAATAAAAACAATACATTTACTTATCTGTTTAAATATGCTATAATAAACAAGACAAAAGGAGACGCATGTTTGATTCAAGACCAACAAGATGTAACTGCGGTGGGAAAATGGAAAAATTCGGACTTCGCCCATACCAGAGCGGTTATTGCTATATATGTCAGAAATGTGGAGCATATGTAGGAACACACCAGAACAGACCAAAAGATGCATTAGGAATATTAGCGACAGGAGACACCAGAAGACTGCGGGTGTTATGTCATGAAGAATTTGATAAGCACTGTATGAGTACGGCAGGAAAATCAAGAGTGTATTATCGTCTGTCAAAAGAAATGGGAATAAAAAAGAAGACTGCCATTTTGGATACATGCAGAAAGACCAGCTTGTTGAAGCATTATCGATCATGCAGTCTTGGGAAAATTACAACGCAAGATAGAAGGAGGAGTATCTGTGAAAAAGAAAAATGGTATCAATGTTATTGATCTTTACATCAGTAATTATGCTGACTGGGTGTGGATCACTATATTCTTCACATAAAAAGCGGATACACAGAGATAACCGCTGTATCCGGCGTAACGTTTGAAATGCCGGATAATTTTCTTTCAGATGCAACTGCTGTAACGAGCATCTCACAGATTCTGATTATGAAGCGGCAGAGACTTATCTGTATAAGAACGGCGACAGTTGTTATATGCTTTTCAACATGAAATCTGTTATAGTCGCTGTTTCTACAGATACTTCATATAATCTTAGCGAATCAGATGATGTAGACGGTTCCATAACAAACAGTACCTTAAACGGCATCTGCTTTACCCCGGAAGATGGGAGCAGCTATTCCTATGAAGAATCAAATAAAAAGATTCTTACAAAATAATTGCCGATGCAGTAGGGGATGTGACGCTCACGACCGAACTTTATGGGAAATATGATGGAAAGTTTGTCTATGTGGAAAGTTCCGGCATGGAGTGTACAATGTTCGTAGGCGCTAATATGGAAAAATACCGAAAGTTATCCGGAAGTCAGGAAAAATTGATCGAACATATTGCAAAATCACTGACGATTACAGTAGATGAAGCGACAGGTTCAGATGATCAGCTAAGCGAAGATGTTTCCATTATGAATAGTGAAGATTCACAGAAAGAAACAAATATCTCTGATCCAGTTACTGCTGAAGAAGAGGCAACAGAAACAAAAACTGAAACAGAAAGCGCAAAACGAGAAAAATAGCGGAAATCAACAGTCCGAGCAGACATTCTTGCATGCAGAATCAAATCAGCATGAGGCAACCGGAACGGCTTCAGATTTCTATCATCAGTTAAAGATAGGAGATGTTGGACGTTTAGAGGCATTAGATGGTTCGGGGAAAGAACTTAAGAGTACATTTGTGATTGTAAATGATCTGTATGTTAAAGATGATGCAGATAAAATCATCAGGGAATACTGCAAAACTGATGAATGCCCTTATGAATACTCTACAGCTCAGAGGGTTACAGTTGGCATGCAATAGAATATACCTTAAGCATATCACCGGAAGATCTGTATGTAGATATAAAATTAGTGGGACTGGATGGGGAAAAATTAAAATATCGTGGGGTAGCAGCTTCGTCCATGACTCATGATATTTTCTACAATATGGAAAAGACGGAAGACGGCTATTCAAAATTATATTGTTACTACGCAGTTCCAAACGGATGTAAAGAATACACATTGGAGTTTGGAACAAGAGTTGAAGGAGAAAATAGTACGGCATGTTATGAGATCGGTGAATTTTAGAAAAAGGAAGGTTTTAATTAAAATAGTATAAGAAATTTTATGATTTTACAAATAATAAAATTGTTTTAATGTGCCGTGATAAGTATCAATAAAAGGTATGTGAGACCATTTGTTAATAATTGTTATAAGGAAGCAATAAATGTCTGCTGATGCAGGCGTTGGGAGGTACTTTCATGGATATAGTGAAGTTATAAGGAAGCAATAAATGCCTGCTGATGCAGGCTGATTATGATGATATGCTGCAGGAAAAAGCGTTATAAGGAAGAATAAATGCCTGCTGATGCAGGCCCAAGATTATTGACACAACAGGGGGTTGACGGTTATAAGGAAGCAATAAATGCCTGCTCATGCAGGCGCCTGAGAGATTGATCCACCTAGTATTTTGATCATAATGAAGCAATCAATGTCTGCTGGTGCAGGTCATAGTCATAACCATTAATGAAAATATATCCAAAATATCTATTGTTGTAGGTTTATCTTGAAATAATAGCATTTGGACCGTTAGCTCAGTTGGTCAGAGCGGTCGGCTCATAACCGAAAGGTCTAGGGTTCGAATCCCTGACGGTCTATTACAGTATTGTTGCTGTGCCTGCCATTAGCATGTTTTCTGATGGCAGATTCCTCAATACTATCAGAAAAGGAGAAAAAATATGGATGAGAAGAAATTTCATTATCCATCATCGGGTAATGAAAGAGCTATTGCAGATAAAAAACAGGGGAGGCAAGAGCCTGTGGATTATCATATGGTGCTTATATCGCAGGGGTAAGCAATGTCAGGAATGAACAATCGACAAAAAGGTTCATTTCTGGTGGAATGAATAAATCAAAAAAGCAGGCGTTAAACGCCTGCTTTTTTTCGAAATCTTTGGTTCTAGAAAGGGATTTGTATGAAGTCGATTTTTGTAACTGAAAAAGTTCAGTGGCAGAGGAATACGCAAGGATACTTGGTGTCACGGAACGGAAGGATGGATACCTTGAAAGTGACAGTATATCATCACATGGTGTGTAGGACACCTTGTAACAATGTCTTATCCGGAAAAGTATGATGAAAAACTGAAAAATGGTCGCTTGATACACTGCCATTCCTTCCGGAAGATTATCTTTATGAAGTCATCCCAAAGGTAGCAAAACAGTTCAACGTGATCAAAAAAGCTGTATCACAGGGATGATGTAACAAGAATCTATTACGCAGGAGATTCTGGAAGAGAAGGAGCATATATCCAGGCACTTGTAAGACAGGAAGCAGGTGTACGTTCCGGGATAGAGGAAAGGGTTGTCTGGATCGATTCACAGACAGATGAGGAGATCAAGCAGGGGAATCCGTGAAGCAAAACCATATGCATATTATGAAAATATCATCGCATCCGGCTATGAACGTGCAATCGAGGACTATTCTACCGGAATCAACTATTCAAGGATATTGTCCTTAAAGTATGCAAAACTTATCTGCAGTGCTGCAGGATTGAGCAGTTATACGCCGGTCGCAGTCGGACGCGTCATGACCTGTGGTGCTTGGCATGGTCGTGCGCAGAGAAATGGAGATTAAGAACTTTAAAAAGACCGAATATTACAGGATTTTGAACAAGATCAATAAGTATGACTGTGCGATCAGCGCAGAGTGGAAGGTAACGCCAGAGAGCAGTATGGCAGGTTCGCAGGCATTGTATGATAACAAGGGATTTTTAAAGAAAGAGGATGCGTATGCTTTTATAAACAGGCTGCCGGATAAGATCCGTATTGAAAGCGTTGAAAAGGAAAAAAGAGAAAAGAACGCACCGACACTTTTAACCTTGCGGGAGCTTCAGGCAGAATGTACGAAAAAGTTCAAGATCAGCCCGGATGAAACGCTCGCAGTGGCACAAAAACTGTATGAGTACAAAATGACCACATATCCAAGAACAGATGCAAGGGTACTTTCATCTGCAATCGCAAAGGTAGTGGCAGACAATATCAAAGGGTTAAAATTGTTTAGTGAAGAGACAGCCGTTATCTGTGATACTATACTGGATAATGGCTATATAGATGGCATACAGAAAAGGACAAGATATGTAGACGATACCAAGATAACAGACCATTATGCGATCATTCCGACAGGGGCATGCGATTGAAAATTATGCAGACCTGAATGATCAGGAAAAAGAAAGTGTATGAATTGATCGTGCGCAGGTTTTTAAGTATCTTTTATCCTCCGGCAGTTTATTATAAAGTCACATTAAATGAGAAAGCAAAAGATGAACTGTTTGTAAGGACGGTCAAAGTATTGCAGGATCCGGAGCAATCTGACAGAAGGAATGGAAATCCCATGCAGTTATTCGACTGCACAGCACAGACATCCCCACCAGCACGTTATACATCTGGTTCCATGGTACTTGCAATGGAAAAATGCAGGAAATCTCATAGAGGAAGAAGAATTAAGGGCGCAGATCAAATCGAACGGTATCGGAACATCTTCAACCAGAGCCGAAACGATCAAAAAAGCTGGTACGTCTTGGGTATCTGTTGCTAAATAAGAAAACGCAGATATTGACTCCGGCACCGCTTGGGTACATGGTTTACGAAGTGGTGGATCAGACCGTTCCGAGCCTTTTAAACCCACGCATGACGGCAAGTTGGGAGAAAGGTCTGCAGAAAGTAGCAGACAGGGGAGCTGGAAGCAGCTAATTACCGGAAGACGTTGATCGAGAACATAGAACGAGAATGCGGCAATATGATACGCAATGATTACGTTGTAGAGATCAAGAAAAAGATCGCTGCTTATGTCCAGAATGAAAGTTACGAGGATGACCTGAAGCCGTTTCAGGAAGAAGTCCTTGAACTTATTTGCCCGGTGTGCGGAAAACATATTAAAACAGCCCCGTTTGGATACTGCTGTGAGGGATATAAAAAGACGGCGGCTGTACTTTTGCGATAGGAAAGATCGCAGGCGTAAAATTGACAAAAGACCAGATGAAGATGCTCATTACAGAAGGGCAAACAGAAGTTATTGAAGGATTTGTCTCAAAGTCGAGAAAAAAAATTTGCGGCTGCTCTTAATTTGCAGATGGATGCAGAAGGAAAGCCAAAATTAAGCTTTGATTTTAGTGCAGTTGCGCCAAAGACACTTTCTGCCCGATGCCCGAAATGTGGAGGGGCAGTCCGTATCGTAAAAATTCGGATACTGCTGTGAAAAATTATGTAAAAGATGATCCAAATTCTTGCCATTTTGGGATTGGAACGATCGCAGGGAAAAACTGTCGGAAACACAGCAACGACACTTATTAAAGAGAAAAAGACAAACATCATAAAGGATTCAAGTCAAAGTGGAAAATCTTTTGACGCTGCATTAAAGATGGATGCAGAAGGAAAGATAAGTTTTGATTTCCCGGAGCGGACAGATCCATCCGAATCAGATATCCCATGCCCGAAATGCGGAAAACTGCTCATCAAGGATATGTATTCCTATAACTGTACATGCGGTTACAAGATCTATCACGGGATCGCAGGAAAGGCAATGACAGATATGCAGATGAAGACGCTGATCACAACCGAAAGCTTGGACGCACGTCTGGATTTAAAACAAGAAGGGGAAATCATTCACTGCCGGGCTGGTATGTGACGAAAACGGAACAATTACATTTAAAATTTGACACTCCCAATGCCTAAAGGAATGGGCTTTACGGCAAGTTTTCGTAACGGCAATGCGGATAGGAGAACCGAGGATATGAGATTTGTCACAACAGAAGAAGAGTTAAGAAAAAATGCAGGAAATCCCAAGGAAAAGATTTCTCTGGTTCAGACAGAGATAAAAAAGTGGGACTGTCCATTTTCGGGCAGGATGATCACACGTCAACTATATAAAAATATAGAACATGATAAAATGCCATCTGAAAAGATGCTTGAGGATCTGCAGAAAATAGGTATAACGGCTGACAGAATTGTAAAAATATCAAATCTAAAAAATAAGATAATGATAACAGTACGACATAAACATGTACAAGTATATGTTTACTTATATGTTTAAATATGATATAATATACAAGACAGAAAGGAAACATATACATATGAGTTCATGCCGATTATTTATCTGCAGGGAAAATTGTGATGGGATATGCCGTAACAGCGAGGAAGCCTGTATAAAGGAGCAGTGCAGCCATATCAATGGAAACTGTCGAATGTGCGTACAGAAAAACTGCATGTTCAAAATGATAGAAGCAAAAGCTGCTGAGCAGAGAAAGAATGATATAGAAAATAACAAAAACACGGTCGTTTCAACATTACAGACAAAGACAGATATTCCGCAGAATAATGAAAAAGAACAAAAATTAAAGACAGAAAGAAATGAAAAGCCGGGGAAAACACGTATGCCGTGTGCTTATGTGGACGGATCCTACAATCAGTATAAAAAAATCTATGGCTATGGAGGGATCTTTTTTGACGGAGAGCAGACACATACAATGCAGGGACATGGGAATGAACCGGATATGGTATCCATGAGAAATGTTGCAGGCGAAATCGAAGGAGCCATGGCAGCGATCCGATATGCCAAGGAACATGACATAAAAGAGTTCATCATGTACTACGATTATAGTGGTATAGAACAGTGGGCAGCCGGCAGATGGAGTGCAAATAAGACTGGAACACAAAAAATACCAGAACTATGTGCAGGCGTGTGGTATAAAGATCCACTTCAAAAAAAAAAAGGACATTCCGGAAATACGGGAAATGAGATTGCGGACAACCTTGCAAAGCAGGCGGCAGGGATCACAGACAGGGGGTACAGATGATGCAGATGGAATGGGTAACAGACCAAAAACCGAAAGAAAATGGCACTTATATCGTGACGCAGGAAATCCATAGTTTATCAACGGGAGAGTTCATGAAAACAGAGGTCACGACAGCCCAGTTTGACGCAGCACATGGGAAGATGGTTAAGGGCAAAGCATTTAAAGGTGGCCGCATGGATGAAATTTCCGGAAGCGTATAAGGAAACAGAGACATAGATATTCAAGATAATAAAGAAACGCAGATCAATATAACAATTTATGGAGGATAGATATATGGATTTCACAAAATTCCAGAAATTAAATTCAATCATCAAAACGTGTTCGTTTGAGATGATCCCAATAGGAAAGACCAGAGAGACAATGGAAAAGCATAACGTCATTGAGGAAGATGCAGAGAGAAAGAGCAATGCAGAACTTACAAAGGAAGTAAGTGATTCTTTCATCAGGGAGTTTATTGCAGACTATAAAGAAGATATGGACTGGAAAGATCTGTATGATGCATATGGAGAAGACCGTGCAAGATTCACGGATATCATGAACCAGAAAGCAGAAAAAAACTTGCAAAACGTTTTCTGATTCCTTTAACGAGTATATCAATACTTTCTTAAAAGCAAATGGTATCAACGACAAGAAATCAAAATGGAGTGATTCCGGATATGTGGACGTGGTGCTTCCGTTATATGTATCCATTCATCCGGACTTCAGTAATGATAAGTATGAAAGGGCAGTAGCTTCATTATTGCACTGTTCAATTCCCTGTTCAAAAAATACACGACAAGTTATGCAAGGATCATTGCAGGAACAAAGAAAGGTTCTTTTGCAGACCGTTCCATGGAGAACTTCCAGACTGCCTGTGCGAACAGCGTCATGTTTGATCTGATAAGCAGAAATTTAAGCAGTGTGGGAAGTCATGATGCATTTAAGGAAGTATTTGCGGACGCACCTTTGAACATGAATGAATACCTTTCACAGAAGGGTATCAGCCGTTACAATGAATTTGTCGGAGACAGTTTTGATGAAAGCGGTCAGGTCATACGCTATGGAGTGAATCACTATATTAATGAATGGAACCAGACGCATCCGGATGAACGTATGCCAAAGATGCATAAATTAAAGAAACAGATTTTATCCATTGTAGAACCTTCATTCCGCATCCGAACAATTAATGATGAAACAGAACTTTTGGGACATTTGATAATATCAGGACAGCGGAACAACGTTATGCTGGAATGTTAGAGTCGATCTTGGAAAACATGAATACCGCAGACATTTATGATAAAAGCGGTATCCTTGTCACGTCTGCAGAAAGGGACAGCCTTGCAAATGCGATCACAGGGGAATGGAGTTATTTCCGTAGGCAGATCAAGGAAGAAGAAGAAAACCGTATCCGGGAAGAATATCTGCAGAAAAAGAACCGGGTAAAAACTAAATTAACGCAGAAAGACAATAAACAGATCGAAGATGCATTAAATAAAAGCATTTACTCGGTTGCAGACCTCAACAAAATGCTTGGGTCTGATTTTGGAACGATCGAAGAAAAACTTCTGGATGAATATATCAGAAATAAATCAAAGAAAGAAAGTGCATATGCGCAGCTCGTGAAAACGGATTTTTATGATAAGAAAACTATCCCGGCCGGAGATGATGTACAGCGGATACAGCAGTACCTTGATAAGGTTCTCAGTCTGACGCATATCGTGCGTGGATTGTGTGCAGACAGTCAGGATCCAAGGACCGATTTTGTGTTTTCTGATGATGTATCGTCTTTAGAGGACGACAGGGTACAGATCATATCCTGCTATAACCTGATCCGTAATTTCGTCACAAAGAAACGTGAAAAGACAGCGAAAGAAAAACAGATCCAGTTATGTTTCGGACGTCCGGCTCATTTTGAACAGGTATGGAACAACAAGCAGGAAGGCAAGTTCGGAAATGTGGATGCAGCACTTTAGAATATGCAGGCAAGTATTATTACATGGTTCCGGCAGCCAAAAATGAAGCAAAACTCAACTTCCCGGTCACAGACGAACCACAGATGGGAGAGTGCTACAACTACCTTGCAACAAAGAAAGCGATCGGATTTGCCAAAGCCTTTGCAAAATTCTATATCAAGTCGCCGGAAGCAATGGAAGGATTTGAAAAGACAGAGGAACCATTTGAGATATCCGTTGGAAACGACACAATGATCATTTCCAGAAAAGTATATGAAGATTACGAAGCGAAGACCTTCCGTGAATCTGAAGAAGCAAAGAACAAGCTGATCGACTGTGCAAAGGAATTTTTATCCAAAAATCTGTCCTACTGTATCTATGACTGGTCTGTACTTAAAGAAGCAAATGACTATGTAAATTATGGAGAGTTCTGCAACGAAGTGGATTCCATAGCGTTCCGTGTGATCAATAGATATGTTTCAAAAAACTGGTGGATGATGCAGTGGAAAGAGGAAATTTATATATGTTCGAAATTAGCTCACTGGATATGTATAAAGATAGCTCTCGCATGAAAAATATCATGGCGCTCCGGTTCAATCAGATAATGAACGGTATGTTTACCGGCGATAAATCCATTATCATCAACAATGCCCCACAGATCAGATACCGTCCTGTTGTTATTGAGAAAAAGATGTGCATCCGGTCGGAAGCCGCCTTGTAAATAAAAAATACAACCGATGGCAGAACCATCCCGGGCGATGTTTACTTGGAGTTATGTGCATATTATAATGGCAAAAAGACAGTTTATCTCCGGAAGCATCCTTATACAATGAGAAAGTGTCTGTAAAGGATTCTGACAGAGCGCATATAAAGGACAAACATTATACAGAGGAAAAATTCCTTATTACATTTTCCTACACGGCAAACAAAAATGTCGCCTCTGCTACGTCTGGTTACCAACTTAATGAAATGGTAAGAAAAGAGATCCGTGAAAACGGATGCAATATTATGGCTGTGATCAGGGGAATTGATAATCTTCTGTATTATGCAGTTGTGGATGAGAATGGTAACAGGATTGAAGCCGGAGACCTTAATGTTGTCGGAGATACCGATTTTATGAAAAGCTTACTATTCTAGGCAAACAGAGATATACAGATCAAAAAAACTGGAAACATGAAAATAAAGTTGCTGATCTGAAAGACACTTATCTTGGACAGTATGCCGTAAGATTGCATCTATCGCAGTAAAAAATAATGCTGTTATCGTTATTGACAAGATCAATGAGAGCACAAAAAGGAAAAACGCTGCTTTCGATAATAATATGTATCGGAAATTTGAAAATGCCTTGGTAAATAGTCTGACAGACTATTATGACATAGGAATCAGGGGAGATGAGCCGGGTAGCGTAAAAACCCACTGCAGCTTACAGTAAAAGAAGATAATGGATTTCAAAACGGCATTATCTTTTATCAATTTGATACTTTCACAAAAAATATCTGTATGAGAACTGGGTTTGTCAATCTGCTCAATACGTTTGAAATTAAAACAGTTGCAAGCAAGGTAGCATTTTTAAAGAAACTTTCTGACATTTATTATGATAACGATATTAATGAGTTCGTATTTGAATTTACATGGCGAAATATTGGATGTATATTAAAAGACGAGGAACTGCCTTTGTATGATGGAATGGATAAGATCTGGAAGGTACGTACCCACTTTACAAGATACATGCGTAATGCAGAAAAGAATAAATATGTAGAGATTGACGGAACGGAAGTATTAAAAGAACTTATCAGAAAGAACCATCCAGATATGATCGGTGGAAAGATTGATGTTGACGGCTCACGTCTGAAGAAGTTAAAAAAGTATTTGAAATCTTTACATTATACACAAATGGATATATTCCTAGAATGGATGATGCTGAGAGCGGATACATGTCCCCTGCGTGTGACTGGAACAATTTTGGAACAATCCGGTATGATGAAATGACGGCATTACAGCTTGCAAAAAAATCATCCCTTATGATTGGAAAAGTGAAATCTGGAAAGGATTGGAAAGACATGAATGTAAGCCGTGTAGAATGGCTAAATCATGTACTGAAAGCAGACTGGTAAAGAAAAGAACAGATAGGATCTCTCAACTTGAGTATGGAGAGATCCTATAAAAAGATAAACAATACCTGATGAAAATTGAAAAAATATTATTTAAAAAAAATCAAAAATGTTCAAAAGTAATATGATATGGGTGAATAGATATAGTAAAAAGATTTTTTCTGCAAACCTAGTTATAAGGAACAAATAAATGCCTGCTGTTGCAGGCGTAAGGGAGTGGAGAACTGTGGAAAATGTGTTATAAGGAACAAATAAATGCCTGCTGTTGCAGGCATGGACTAGTAAAAATGGAAAATATTTTGGTTATAAGGAACAAATAAATGCCTGCTGTTGCAGGCAATTGTGAGTGGTTTATTTACCACATACATGTTATAAGGAACAAATAAATGCCTGCTGTTGCAGGCGTACATAGGGAGATGGGGCAATATGGAAGTTATAAGGGAACAAATGAATGCCTGCTGTTGCAGGCTGCTATAGAGATTTTGAATATTCAAATTGAGTTATAAGGAACAGATAAATGCCTGCTGTTGCAGGCGTACATTGAGCATAATGTTTTTTCGTGAGAGTTATAAGGAACAGATAAATACCTGCTGTTGCAGGCACTCCACGGTGCAGAATATGATGGGCAACTGTTATAAGGAACAGATAAATACCTGCTGTTGCAGGCAGCAAGACCAATTGATATAGATTGGAGCAAGTTATAAGGAACAATAAATGCCTGCTGCTGCAGGCTTGTATAAAAATGATAAAGTTACAATAACTGTTATAAATTTGTGGCGAAAACCCACACGCAAGCGTGTGAGAGCAGTCAGAAAGTCGGATTTATTGCAAAAAAGTTTATTACTGATATAATATATTTCAATAGAAAAAACACAAGAGGAAGGAACAAATAAAATATGAACAAGATGGAATTAATCGACGTAATGGCTGATAAAGCTGGAATTACAAAAAAAGATGCAGAAAAAGCATTGAATGCATTTATAGCAATAACAGAAGAAACATTAAAAAGTGGAAACAAAGTTCAATTAATTGATTTGGCACTTTTGAGACGGTAAAAAGAGCGGCCCGAAACGGAATCAATCCACAGACAAAGGAGGCACTGCATGTGCCAGAAAAAAATGTCCCGAAATTCACGGCCGGGGCATCGTTAAAGAAGATTGTAAAGTAACTTCTTTTTGACACGCCGTCAACAAGAAATCCACCGGCTTCCATAAGCTGGAGCAGATCACTTTTTTCATATTTTCCACAAAAAGCAGGATGTTAAAACATCCTGCTTTTTGTTTACTCATGCGTTTAAATGTGTTATAATATGCAATATTATATGTTGATATATGCTATAATATACATGACAAGGAGGTTTGGAAATATGAGCTTTGTTCATCTGCATACTCATACAGAATATTCGATATTGATGGGGCGAATAAAATCAAAGATTACATCCGGAGAGTAAAAGAACTCGAATGAATGCTGCTGCGATCACGGATCACGGAGTCATGTATGGCGTGATTGATTTCTATAAGGAAGCAAAAACAGAAGGTATCAATCCTATCATTGGATGCGAAGTATATGTCGCCCCCGGAAGCAGACACGATAAGGGAGGCACAGGCGAAGAAAAATATAACCATCTTATCCTTTTGGCTGAAACGACAGATGGATATTACAATCTCCAGAAGATATGCAGTCAGGGTTTCATTGACGGCTTTTTATTATAAAAACCAAGGGTGGATGAAGAAATATTGAGACAGTACAGCAAAGGGATCATCTGTCTTTCTGCATGTCTTGCCGGAGCATTGCCAAGGCTGATACTTGCCGGCCGCCATGAGGATGCAGTGGGTTTTATTGAACGCTATAAGGATATTTTCGGAGAAGATAACTTCTTTTTAGAGATACAGGATCATGGGATCCCGGAGGAACGTACTGTGATCACGGAAATGCTGTCTTTAAGCCGGGAGACAGATACAAGGATCGTTGCGACAAATGACTGCCATTACACAAGAGCAGAGGATGCAGAGCCACATGATGTGCTGCTGTGCATACAGACTGGAAAAGACGATAGATGATCCGGACAGAATGCGGTATGAAGGTGGTCAGTATTACGTGAAATCCGAAGCAGAAATGAGAGAACTTTTTTCATATGCGCAGGAGGCGGTAGATAATACACAGATGATCGCTGACAGATGTCATGTAGAAATCGAATTTCATGTTACAAAAATGCCGTCCTATGATGTGCCGGAAGGATATACAGCATCCACATATTTGAGGAAACTGTGCCAAGACGGACTGAAAAGAAGATATCCGGATAACTGGGAATCTCTTTCAGACCAGCTCGAATATGAACTTGGTGTCATTGAAAAAATGGGATATGTTGAGTATTTCCTTATCGTGTGGGATTTCATCAACTATGCAAGAGAAGCATGGCATACCGGTAGGACCGACGAGGAAGTGCGGCAGGCTCGCTGGTGTCTTATACAACAGGGGATCACAAACATTGATCCGACAAAGTATAAGCTGTTGTTTGAACGATTCTTAAATCCGGAGCGTGTTTCCATGCCAGATATTGATGTGGATTTTGTTACGCCCGTCGTCCTGAAGTTATCGAATATGTGAAGAAGAAATACGGAAAGGACTGTGTAGTTCAGATCGTCACCTCTGGAACCCTTGCAGCAAAACAGGCGATAAAAAGACGTTGGCAAGGCAATGGAGCTGCCGTATGCTTACTGCAACAGTCTGGCTGCCATGATCCCGAAAGATGTAGGCATCACGATCAGCAAAGCACTTAATATCAATCCGGAATTAAAAGACCTGTATGATTCGGATGATACCGTAAAAAGACTAATAGACACGTCCATGAAATTAGAAGGACTTCCAAGACAGACCGGAACCCATGCAGCCGGAGTAGTGATCTGCAGGAACGCAGCAAGTGAGTATGTTCCGCTGGCACGTTCGGCTGACGGGGATGGACTTGTCTCGCAGTATAATATGACACTGGTTGAGGAATTAGGACTTTTAAAAATGGATTTCCTTGGGCTGCGTACTCTTACAGTTATCAATGATGCGGCAAAGCATATTGAGAGAACAAAAGGGATAAAGATCAATATTGACGAGATCGATTATAACGATCCAAAAACACTTGACCATATCTCGACCGGGAATACAAATGGGATCTTCCAGCTTGAGAGCGCAGGAATGCAGAGCTTTATGAAACAGCTCCGTCCCAAGAGCCTTGAAGATGTGATCGCAGGGATTTCTTTGTACCGCCCAGGTCCGATGGAATTTATCCCGAAGTACATCAAGGGAAAGAATGAGCCGGAAAGCATCTCTTACGCCTGCAGTGAGCTGGAATCCATATTGGAACCGACATATGGGTGTATCGTCTATCAGGAACAGGTAATGCAGATCGTACAGAAACTTGCCGGATACACAATGGGACAAAGGCGGATAATATACGCCGTGCCATGAGCAAGAAAAAAAGCAGTATGTCATTGACGAAGAAAGAGAGTACTTTGTGTACGGCAATAAAGAGCGTAACATAAAGGGATGCGTTGCGAACGGGATCGATGAAGCAGTCGCAAACGGCATTTATGATTCCATGGTAGATTTTGCAAAATACGCATTTAACAAATCCCATGCTGCCGCATATGCGGTCGTGGCGTTCCAGACAGCGTGGCTCATGCATTACTATCCGGTTGAGTACTGGGCAGCGATCCTCACATCCGTGATAGGGAACGCACCAAAACTCACATCTTATATGCTTGCAGCAAAAGCAGACGGCATCAATGTAATGAACCCGGATATTAATAAAAGCGGAGCAGACTTTGTGCCATACGAGGGAAATGTCCTGTTTGCATTAAGTGGAATCAATGGAGTCGGGAAAAATGCTGCCATTGCGATAGAAGGATATCGTGAAAATAATGGCAGATTCGAAGATTTTAAAAACACGCTGGCTGTTTTGCTGACACTCGGCATCAATAAAAAGCAATAGCAAACCTCATAAAAGCAGGAGCATTTGATAGTCTTGGTGGAACGAGAAAACAGTATCTTATCGTATATGAATCGCTGATCGACGATATTGCAAACGACAAGAAGAAAAATGTGTCCGGACAGATGAGCTTATTTGATATCGGGGATAATGATAACCCGATCGGGCAGGCACTTGTGCTGCCGCCGGTAGGGGAATTTGACAAAAAGAATACCTTGCTTATGAAAAGGAAGTAACCGGCATCTATCTGTCCGGGCATCCTTTAAATGAATATTCAGATATGATAAGGAATCTCACAGATACGACTTGTGGAGAGTTCATGCGTGATGATAATGATGAAATCACCTTAATGGCAGACAGTGAAGCGACAATAGCAGGAATCATCACAAGAGTGTCACAGACTTATACGAAAAAAGACAGTAAGCCTATGGCGTTCATTACGGTGGAAGATCTCACGGGAAGTATCAATGTTGTGGTATTCCCAAAAAATTATGCTTCGTGCAGGCAGATCCTTGCGGAAGATGAAAAAATTGTTGTCAAGGGAAAAGTAAGTGTTGAAGATGGAAAAGATGCAGGACTTATGGCTGAAAAGATCACGTCATTTAACGATATCCCACAAAATGTATGGATCCGGTTTGCAGATATGGAAGAATATGAAAAGCTTCATGCACAGATTGAAGCCACACTGGATGAAATGCCGGGAAAGGACAGTGTGATCTTTTACATCACAAGCGAGAAGAAAAAAAGCAGTGAAACTGAACCGTGTTTCATGCAATGCGGATAATCTGGAGCGATTATACCGCATGATGGGAAAAAGATAACATAGCAGTTACATATTAAAGAATGTTAAAGGAGGGACAATCGCATGGAAGCAGAAAATAGATTTCATCAGGAGACAGCAGAGGTGATCCGCAGATTCATTGATAACAGTGGACATTTTGACGGAAAAGAGGAAGCAGAATACGGGGAGCCATTCTATGGACATGAAATGAGAAACCATATTTTAGACCATTCTACCTTGTATGATGAGGTAGCTGTGAACTATATTGATTCACGCAAAGAAGAAAAAACAGAGGGAATCATCCTTCGGATATTTTTCTCTGGGATCGTAGTAGGAACGGCAGTAAGGAAAGGAATCATCTGGAAAGGAAAAAATATTTTTATTCATTACGAGGAAATACTTTCCATAAACCTCAAAAAATGGAGAACAAAATTGCATATGCTAATCTTATGTTGTGTAAAAGAGTTTGGAGCAGACACTTCCAAAGCAGCTTTCTGGCAATCAGGGACAAATAGAAACGTATTTGAAGCGTGATATATTTAAGAGAAATGATATTGACTGGGAAGGAACACGAGATAACCTGAAAAAATATTTTGAAAAGGTATTTCCGCAGACTTCTTTTGAGCAGTCCATTGTGATCACTGGAGCATATGCGCTTTACTGGCCGTTTCAGCAGGAAGACGTATCTTGTAAAGCGTATCTTTCCACGGATAAAGAACGCGAAGATAAGCCGGTTAAACTTAAAACAGAAGTGATAAAAAGAAGGAGATTTTTTCTGTGTCAAGAATATCGGGCATGAAGGACAGTTTAAAAATAAGATGGTCATGCACCTGACAAATCAGGATTATTCAAATGTAACCATATCATTTCTGTGGACGGTCGAATGCAGGGATGATAATGGGAAGCCAGTAAAAATGCAGATGGTAAACGTTGTGCGTGCTGACAGGGTTTCTAAAACAGAACCGGGAAGAAATGTATATGATTTTACTGCTGTGACAGCACCTTACATCGGAATATTTAAAAGCGAACTGGAACGGAAAAATCCGAAGGTACTGGAATATCTTATGACACAGGACTGTTATATGATCCTGCTTCCTGAATCGGCAAATGGTTATGTTGTAAAATATCCTGACGGGGATTCCAGCGCAAGGCTGCGAGAGAACAGCAGATTGAGCAGATACATGGACACGGCAACCATGACGTATCTGGAATTTGATAAAAATTCAGCCAAAAGACATGACAGAAAGGAATAAGTCCAGTTGTTGAGGTAGAATGTGAAAGAAGTTTCACTCCTGAGAGCGGAACTGGAAATAGTGATTTTTTTGACTTTCAGAGCGGCACATGGTAGAATTGATACATAAATAAAATTTAATAAAAAAATACTTAGTCCGCAGATAATTTTTATCTGCGGATATTTTGATGAGAACGTAGAATGCGTTCTTTTTTTTTTATGCCCTGAAAGGGGCTTTATATAAATTTTTAATCTAAACAACATCTTGTGGAAAAGATGATCAGATAAAAAAAAAAAAGAAAGGAAAGTAAAAAAATGGATAACGAAAAAAATGAAAAATATGCGTTTTTGTCAAGACTGCAGAGCGACTGCGAATATTTCCTTGAAACGGCCGAGGCTATGAAGGACATTTATATTATGGTTCCGTAGACCGTCAGTGTGACGAGATGGAAAAACTCTGGAACTCATTTGGCGAAGATAAAAAACCTGAATGGATAACGATTGAACAGATAAAAAATTACAGGATCAGAATGTCAGCGAAAAGGAGGAATGAATAAATGGAAGTCAATCACAATAAAATAGCACGGACCGCAAGAGTCGTACTTGAAAGAAACAGCAAAGGCGTAAAAAGTAAGGTTGCATTATACATATTCGCCGGTGGCAGGATATGGGGAAGCCGTTGTTTGTTTTGAAAGAGAAGCAGTAAATGGAAAAATAAAAAAAAGCGAGTGGAAGGAAGCTTTGGAAATTGCGAATGAAATCGCATGCCGTTACCGGATACCGCTTGATATTGACAGAAGGGAGCCGGAGGAATGTTAAATGAAAAACAAATGGAAGCGGTGAATACATTAAAGGGGCAGGTGCTTGTTGTCTCCTGCCCGGGCAGCGGAAAGACCACTGTTATCGTAAACCGCACAAAAAAGATCATTGACAGTGGTGTACCTTCTGAAAAGATTCTTGTGATCACGTTCACGAAGGAAGCTGCTACACAGATGAAAGCCCGTTATGAGAAATTATATGGTAAGTCGAATGTCATGTTCGAACAATACATTCCATATGTTTTCAGGTAATAAAGATGGCATATGGATATGAAAAAATGATATCCTGCTTGCAACAGAGCAGTGGGAGTTTTTCGGGAAATTTCTCCGGGGAAAATCCGACACCGATAATGTGGAGGAATTTGGGAAACACCTACATGACTGCAATAAGTGCATATAAAAACAGCGGTAAGACAATCGAAACATTCAATTATGGAGAATGTGAGAAAGGGCTGTTCATTGAAACACTCCGAGAATATGAAACATTTAAAAAACAGGATGGGAAAGATCGATTTTGACGATATGCTTCTTAAATGCAGGGATGCGTTAAAGGATGAGCGGATGCTTTCCTATTGAAAAACCGATTTAGCTATATCATGATCGACGAATTTCAGGATACCAATGAAATTCAGGCGGAGATATTTTATAAGCTTGCAGGGGCAGGTGGAAATATATGTGTTGTCGGGGATGATGACCAGAGCATTTACCGCTTCCGTGCAGCGGATTCATCGATCATGATGGCATTTCCACAAAAAAATATCCGAACTGTAAAACGATTTATATGTCAACGAATTACAGATCAGACAAGGAGATCATAAAACGTGCCGGAATGCTGATCAGCAATAATACAAAGAGATTTAAAAAGGATTTTCTTGGAAGCCGTGAGGATGCAGGCAGATTTGCAGTTACATGTGCAGATACGCAGGAAGCCCAGACGATAGGAGTCATAAAGAAGATAAATGAATATGCTATGAAAGGATCTCCGTTAACAGAGACGGCAGTATTATACCGTACCAATGTGGAAAACCAGATGCCCATAACAAAACTCGTGAAATATAAAATCCCTTTTTATACCACTGAAAATGTAAAGGACTATCATCAGGACTTCATTTTCAGGGATATCATGACATACTGGAGACTTGCCACTGGACAGGAAGAAAAGGGGATCTGCAGAGGGTGCTTAATCATCCGACCAGATACCTTAAAAACAGAAGCTTTTAAAAACTGCAGGTTTGATATTGAGAGCATGAAAAGTGCTGCCTTAACATGCAAAATGCAGAACGAGCAACGCTTGAAGTGATGAAAATGTACCGGGAGGTCAAGGCAATGGAAAAATTAAAGCCGTTAGAGCTTGTAACCTACCTGATTCGGAACATGGGATACCGTTCATTCATCACGAGTTATTGTAATTTTATAAAGCGTGATGTTGAATCTGCCATGTCCATACTTGATACACTCATTGAGGAGTGCAGGGGATTTGAGACAATGGATGAATGGGAGGACTACGCAAAAGAATTTGCAGTAAAGCTGCAGATGCAGAGGAGAGATCCTAACAAGAATGGAGTATGTCTTTCGACATTTCATTCATCCAAAGGACTGGAGGGGATCATGTGATCCTGATCAATTCAAATGACGGTAAAAGCCCTTTTATCAAGGCGACTACTGAGGCTGATTTTGAGGAAGAAAGAAGGCTTTACTATGTGGCAGTAACAAGGGCGAGAAAGAGCGTGGATATTTTTTTACCTGTCAAAAAAAGATGGAAAGGATGTACTGCCATCTCCGTATCTGACGGAAATGGGACTGATTCCGGGAAAGATCAACACCCAGAAGAAGATTATACCGATCATCCGGTAAAATTAAAGTTGATTCTGCAAAACTCCGGCTTATAATAGTATTAAGGCACAGAGCCTTTTGCAGAATCGCAATCATAAATACAAAAGGAGCGATGCCGAATGAACACAGAAATAACAAATGCTGTGGTGGCTGCTGGCGATAAAGCACAGTATGATACCTATGCAAAACGATTATTGGCAGAAAAAATAATATTGGCTCACATCTTGGTTGAAACGGTCGAAGAATTTAAATGGATGAAGCCGGAGGATGTAGTAACATACATTGAGGGTGAGCCAAAAGTTGGGATTGTACCAGTTGAACCGGGATTGACCAATAATAGCACAAATAAATCAAATACTTGTGAGAAAATTGTTGGACTTAATACAGAAAATCCGGAGATCAATGAGGGATTAATAAGGTTTGATATTATTTTTTATGTTCGCATGAAAAATGGGCTTTCAGATTATTGTGAATGTTGAGGCTCAAAAAATGAACCAACTGAATATCAGATAATAAACAGGCAATCTTTTATGTGTGCAGACTTGTATCTTCACAAAAGGAAAGAGATTTTGTTAAAACGGATTACGACAGTATAAAACCTGTTTACAGCATTTGGATCTGTATGAATAAAGAATCCAACAGTCTGAGTCATCTGCATCTTGCAAAAGATGAATTATTGGGATCTTGTGAATGGGAAGGCAATATGGATCTTATAAATATTGTCTTAATAGGACTATCGAGTAAGATTCCGGAACAAAAAGAAAGTTTTGAATTACACCGTTTACTGGGGACTCTATTATCAAGTGATCTAAGCGAAAATAAAAATTAGATATTTTGGAAAGAGAATATAATATTCCAATCAATAATGAATTTAGAGAGGAAGTGCGTAGCATGTGTAACCTGAGTGTGGGAATAGAGGAAAAGGAATTGAAAAAGGAATTGAAAAAGGTATCAAAAAGGTATTGCGCAAGGCATTATTGAAGGAAAGCAAAAGGAACGTAATGATCTCCTTAAAATTTCTGAGTTATTGAAAGATGGAAAAACGGGAGACGAGTTAATTCAGATGGGATTTGAAAAGGATTCTGTCGAGCTTGCATTATGCCTGCGAAAGTAAATGATTGATTTCAGAGCCATCCGCAAGGGTGGCTCTTTTCTGTCCTGCGGTGTTGGTGGACTCGGAAACAAGTAACCGAGAATTTCCGCCTATTATTCTTAAAATAACGGATCTGGAATGCCGGAATTTCTCAGATATTCTAAGTCATTTAATCTGGATATATCCAGTGATTGATAATAGTTACTTTCCAACATTATTCTTTTTTTCTGTAATACGTTGCTTCGGAAATACCGATATATTTGTAGATGTCATAATCGTGCATTTTCTGTCTCATATATACGATATCGGAGTAATGGATCAGAACAGTTCGCCCTCAGTATTTTTACAGCCCGGATGAATGATAGCGTTTGCTTTTCTTCCTGCGCCACGTTTGGTGATCTTTTCATATTGTGACTGACCGACACCGGAAGAAGCTGGGGAAACCTTTAAAATAAGTGTGCCGTCTATGATATCGAAATAGACGCCTACTTTATTTAGTAATTCCTTCATTTTTGAAAAGTTTTCTCTGTTTTTCTTTTGCAGACATTTTCTCATCCACTACCGTGTAACGCAATATTGTCTGACTGCCATCAAATGGATAATCCATATATCATCCTCCAACAATCATAATTAAATATGACAGAATAATAGCATGAAAAAGGGATTTTTGTCAATTTGTTGTCAAGAAGCAAGAACTGGATGCTTTTTGACATTCCCCACAGCTAAAGCAGTGGGTACGACACATTGGAAAAAAATATTGAAAAGTCTCAATACTTGTGATAATGTATAGTATATCATAATTAAACAAATAAAAAATGCAAAGAAAAACAAAGAGTTGGCTGAAAAAACCAACTCTTTTTTTTGTAAATCTGTCATGTTGATTTATATGTTTATAAATGCTATAATATACAAATATAACATGGTAAGACGAATTAAAACAGAAAATCTGGTAGAAAGGATGATGTGAATGATACTGTCAGAGATGAACATTCCGGTAAAGACCGTGAACGCACTTGGAAAGAAGAAAATAAATACAGTAAATGATCTGGTCATGTATTTCCCACGTAAATATCTTGATTATAGAAAAATTGTGCCACTCATGGAAGCGGTTGATCGAGACTGTGCTATTTCAGGGTATCTCGAATCATATGAGAAACAGACAGACAAAAACATGACGATCATCAAAGCTCATCTCATTGAAGAATCCAGCGGACAGAAAGTGACCATAACATGGATAGGACAGTCCTACCAGTACAATGCGATCAAAAACTTTGCACGAAAAGAGATCGTTGTATGCGGTAAGGTAAAACATCACATTGTCTACGGCTATACGGTGACAAATCCATATGCTTATTATCTGAAAGAATATTATACAGGGAAGATCGTACCAGTTTATACAAAGATCAAGGGCGTAACGGATGAAATGTTAAAAAAACAGATCAGCCGATGCCTGTTTGAGATAACAGATCCGCTTGATCCAAAGGTAGTGGAAATGACAAAACTTCCAGATTACCTGTCAGCTCTAAATGCGATCCATTCCCCGCAAGATACAGAATCTATAAAGAAAGCGGAAAAGCGCATGATCTTTAATGACATGCTCTATTATACGACAAAGCTTAAATTAAATGCAGCACTGCTCCCAACAGAAACGGACGTGAAGACAGAAAAGCATGATATGACAGAGCAGATGATAAAAAGGACTGCCTTATGAGCTGACAGATGACCAGCGCAAAGCATATCTGTCGATCCGTGAGCGTATGGAGCTAGGGAAACGTGTCAATCTCTTAGTGCAGGGGGATGTATCCTGTGGAAAAACCACCGTGGCATTTGCTGCAATGGTACTCATGGCAGATAACGGCTACCAGAGTGCGCTGATGGCTCCTACAACAGTGCTTGCCAAACAGCACTATGAAGGACTTAAGGAGATCGCCGATAAATTTGGCATTCGGATCGCATGTGTCACTTCAGAACTGAAAGGAAAGGCAAAAAACAGCCATATTGAAAGAGATCGAAACCGGAGAGATCACATTTGTGGTCGGGACACAATCCTTTATTTTCTGAAAAGCTGAACTACAGCAGGCTTGGGCTTGTGATCACGGATGAGGAACACCGTTTCGGGGTAAAGCAGAGGGAAGCATTAGAGAAAAAAGGCCCTGAGTGGAGTGCATGTGATCACTATGTCTGCGACACCGCTTCCAAGATCTGTTGCTGATGCGGTTTATGGAGAGAATAAGGAGATCGTCAATATCATGTCCATGCCTTCCGGAAGTAAACAGTACAGACAGCCATCAATAATTCAGAGAATAAAATCATGGAATTTATCGAGAAACAGCTAAAAGATGGCAGACAGGCATATGTCGTGTGCCCGCTCATAAACAAGGCAGACGAAGAAAGCGTTACCGGGGGACCTTGAATCGGTAGAGGAAGCGGAGATCCGGTACAAGGAATACTTTATGCCGAAAGGCTATAAGGTCAGGGTTATCACAGGACAGACATCGGCGGAAGATACGGAAATGATCTTAAATGATTTCCGTGAGAACAGATACCAGATCCTGGTCTCCACCACGGTCATTGAGGTAGGGGTAAATGTGCCGAACGCAAATGTAATGGTGATAAATAATGCGGAACGGTTCGGGCTAGCACAGCTGCATCAGTTACGGGGACGAGTGTGCAGAGGACAGTGGTATCCGTACTGTATTTTAAAATCAAGAGAAAAGGAAAACCCAAGACTTCAGACCATGGTACAGACTACTAATGGATTTGAGATTGCAAAGGCTGACATTGAGCAGAGGGGCATGGGAGATATATTAGGGGTTGCGCAATCAGGGAGCAGCCATTACATGGATCAGATTCTTGCCATGCCGAACCTTTATGGCAGCGTCAAAAAAATATGCACAGCTTCTGATCGACAATCATATGGAGGATCCATTGATCGAATTATACGAAAAGTAAGGATAATAGGGATTGAGATGAAAAAAAAGACCGGGATACAGCATAAGGGCAGCGCTCATCATTGGGGTGTTCGCATATGCCTATTACAGAACAGACAACAACTGTATGCCTCTGGGGCGGCGGCAGGACTGATACTTGCATTAAAGCCGTTTGCAAAGGGATCAGGAGAATAAGAAAGAAACAGAAATATAAAAACAGCAGTCTTGCTATTATAGACAAAATGGAAGGTCACGAATTTGAGGAATATCTTGAAACACAGTTTAAGAGCCTCGGCTACAAGGTGAAAAATGTGGGCAGCGGAGGCAGGGACTATGGAGTTGACCTTATCATTTCAAAAAAAGCGAAAAGACTGCGGGTACAGGCAAAACGGTATAACAGCAGTGTCGGAATAAAAGCGGTGCAGGAGATCATCTCCGGGAGAGAATTTTACAAGACGGATAATGCGATCGTAGTGACGAACAGTTATTTTACAAACCCGGCCAGACAGATGGCAAAGGAATGTCATGTGGAACTTTGGGACCGGGAAGACTGTAAAAGAATTTCCGCAAATGAGGATAAGACAATGGGAAACGACTATATAGACGAAATCATAGATGATATGCTGCTGGATGGTTCAGAAACAGCAGATGAGATAAAAAAAGCAAATGAAAAGGATGGTGTTTTTTATGACAATTCGATTTGACAAAGAAGACGATTTGTTTGTTATCCCGACAATCGTAATCAGTAAAATAGACACCAAATATGTGAAAACTACCAATATACATATTGCATGGCTTCGGTATTCATTAGTGTTTATTTGTCAGAACTCGGATACTGCGAATACAAAAAAAAAAAAATGAAAAATATTTGCATTTACTGAAATCATGAGGTTACATATTTATAATTAAATAACAGAAAAAGTAAGGTGTTAACTTGTGGATGATAACAAATTAATAAATATGCTCAATGAATTGAATGAAGCATTGAATAAAAATTTCCCTAGGGCTGATGAATATAGTGAAGCAATCCAACTTGCAGAACAGGCAGTGAAAATGTTGCAACAGTATAAAGCCATAGGCACAGTAGAAGAATGCCGGATTGCGGTCAAAAAATATAATCATGGTATGATGAATCTGGAACGCAAACTTTTGTTAGAAGGTGTGGACTATAATAAAATAGAGCAGGAACTAACAGATTCCATATTGGAATATACAAAATAAAATCAACGTATTTCTGCACAAAGAATACCCCGTTCATGTGCGTGATTTTATTGCAAAGAAATATATGGAACAACATGGATGGAAATATGCTTATCATATAACAAGTTCGGAAAATGGAGAACGACCAGGACTTACTGTGTTTACTTTTTCCAACACAGTACTACCGGAAGATGATGCAGACAGAAAGAACAGCCATAAAGTTCTGAATTAGTAAAGTTAATAACTAACAATCGGTAAAAGGATGAGAAGATATGTTTACAAACAAAAAAGAATTTTTGATATATAGTTTTTGAGGCTTCCACTTTTATGCCAGAAGCCTCAAAAAATATCGAGAATAAAAAGCAACCCTTAAAATTAGAAAACAGATAAAGCATAGGGAGAAAATAACAATGAACAAATATACTATCAGAACAGAAACAGAGACAATCTATACGGACAAGGTAGAAGTGCTTGAAAAAACAATTTCAACATTTCTTATGTATTTGTAAGGGAAAACCATATTCTATATCGTATCTTAAATGGAGATGAAACGGAACTCCAGCCGGATGCGTTACTGCTGTGTAATGAGGACGGCACTGAGAAACAGATGTGTCAATATGCTCATTTCAATACGGCGCAGGAAGCTTTTGATTGTGTCAACTATAATACAAAACAAGCGACTGAGATTTTAAAAGCATTACAGAGCATAGAACGCCCGGATGATGAAAACGACATGGATACAGAAGATGTCAGACCAAGAGTTTATACAGCGAATTTTCTCTTTAATTATTTCGGTGGAGATTATGTTGGAGACAAGAAAATCGTAGGTGCAGGTGTAGATGTTGCATTCCGCCCATACAAGAAAGGACAGCTTGTGAAATTTTGCAGTGAAAAAGAAACATATTTCACTGTTGAAAAGAATCGAGAATAATCGGGATACGAAAAGAAAAAATCTATCTTCAAGATGCAGTCAGTGTCTCCTTTGACCGAGAGAAATTAGTAAAACTTACAATACACAAAGATGTCGTTCGCACTATCTGTGAACACTTTGGATGGGATAAACTTAATATTTCGATTTCAGAGTATGAACTTGATTATGAAGGAAGAGAATATGTTTCTGCACCGTGGTGCTGTGGCAAAGATACTTTTGAAAGGTTCTTATCGTCACATAAGGAAGGATTTGACATTTCAGATAATCGGAACGCACAGTGTCCGGCTTATGGATGGCTTGACGAATAAGAGGAATTATCATGATAATAAGATAGTAGGAGAGTGATAAAAATGATGCTTACGGTAACTTGCTATGACTGCGGAGAGATGTATTCGCTTAGAGGTTGGATTGAAAAGGAAGACCTTCGCGGTACTCAATTTGAAGAAAAAATAGATACCATTACTGATGCTGAATTGAGTGAATTAGAAGAAAAGGACTTATCCATGATGAAATGGATGTATTTGAAAAGAACCCATGTTGCAGATATTGTGGTTCAAAAATGTTACTTGGCTGTGAACGCCACAGAAGAAAATGAACAGGAGGAAATTGAAATGAGTTTAATCAGTAAACTTTATGACTTTGTAGAAAACAAAGGAAGATTTGAAAAGGGTAGAGAGCCTGTTTACGGCGAGCCATTTTACCACGATTATGTGTATCAGCTAATCAAATCAAAATATGAGATAGGTGACAAAGTTAAGAGTAGAAAGCGAAGATGGAACAATCGAAGGTATAATGATTTCTTTTTTGTAACTATGAAATTACACTTCTTACTTCTGGTAACAAAGTTTGGAAGCGAAAAATGCAGGCTGCCACAGTGCTAACACCAAATATGTTCGTATGTATCGTATCAAATCTGTGGAGCTTATCGAAAAGAAGAAACCGGATTTTGATTTAGATGTTGTGGATGAATACAAATATTATCATGACCGTAACACACCAAAGTTAGATTGGAACGAAAAACAGAAATTAGGAGGAAACGAAGGGAACTTGACAAAGCAAACTTTAAAGAAGTGTACAATGATGTACCATTTGAAAATTCTCATGTTTTCGGCATCATCTGTGGATGTAGACTGTATTATCCGTTTCAAAATGAGGGAGTGAGTGCAGAAATCTATATTGTTCAGAATAATGGAAACCATGCAGAAAAAGTACCTTGTAAAGTTGGCACCCCTTATCCGAATAAAAACAGCTACCATGCTTACAACTATAATGAAAAAGGTAGCGACTGTTGGCTATATACATATCTGCCGGATGAAAAAAAGAATATGAGCACGTATCCATTGTGTGCGTATGGACTGTAAAATTACTTATCAATGAAAAAAAGACAGATATTAAGTTTGTTCATATCTATCAGATTGGAAATATCAATTCTGCGCAGGATGAATATAATTTTCATTTTATAGATATAAGTTATGCACCAATCTTTGGGTATGGAAATGAATTGCTTACAAATGAAAACAGCTCTTTAATGGAAAGCATAATGGATAATGATTCATTATTTATCCTATACCAAAATGAGGATGTAATAAGACCAATTAAAGAATCAGAAGATGATGAGGTATATGCGTTTATTGCACAACAAGCATTAGCACATTTTTCAGCAAAAGAACTTATGGAAATGTTGTCATCAGATAACAGCTCCCTTCCCCGTGGAGGTAGCTATAGAAAAAGAAGATGTTCTGCAAGGGTATTATTCAAGCAGTTGGAAAAAGGTCAAGCCACGGTTTGAATTTACACTACTTGAAAAATAAGTTACTGCATCTCCGAAACTTTAGCTCCGGGGAACGTCAACATGAGTAAGATGGAGGAAAGTAATGTTTATAGATACTGGTGTTATTAAAGAAGAACTTGAATGCGAAGTGAATGCAGGCAAGGGATGTATTGTGATTGACATTGGTTGTATTTACAACAGTTATGATAGTGAATTGCGTTCCTTGTGTATTTTGGACAACATGGTACTGCGACTTTTGGTGGATGGAAAAGAACTGGATGATTGTAAGCTTAATCACCGCTATCCTAATGGATTATATACAACCATAAGTAAAAAGACAGGGGCGCAGAGTAAGTAAAATAGGTTATCCGTATTTTGTAGAGCCAGAAAACTTTAAAAAAAAAATGGAGTTGCAGTTAGATATTGAGTTTGTTCGTGGAGAAAACAAAGTGCTTGACAAGACAACTCTGATATTACCGATTCAATTAAATCTGGATGCGGACAATCCGGTGTGTGGACTTTCCTTGCATTATCAATTCTGGAAGACAGATGTTGTCAAAATATGGTCTTACCAAAGTTGTGAGGATGGTGGATGGAAACCTTCAATATGGACTACAGAAGATGCAAGTGAAGAAAATTATCTTGGTGTTTTGATAGAAGGTGAAATCAACCGGTTTGATAGTATTATTACTCCAATGCCGGATAAACTGAACAGATTATGCATCTAAGGTAGAAAAAATACTGTGATTTAAGGAAAATACAATGAAAACATACTTTGAATTATTATACCAATTTATCAATGACATCTTTTCAAAATTCATTCAAGGATTATGGAGTATGACAAAGGCATACTTCATGTTTGTAGGCATTTCGTTTGGAATCTGGATGTACGCCTGCTCAATAGATGAAGGAGAAGATATAAATATTCTTTTCCTTGCCAATACATTTTTCATATACCTAGTCATATGCAAATCTATATATGTATTAGCCTTGTTGATAAAATCTGATGGTTCAAACTCATCAGAATCATCAGAATTATCAGATCCATTGCAAAAGGATAGTGAATTGGAAACAGCAAAACAGTATCATCAAGAAATAGAAACAAATCCAGATATACGAGAAAGAATCTGCATACATGAGGCAGGACACGCCATTATGTTTTATGTATTAGATTCAATAAAATACATGTATTGATTGATGTTACACAGCCACATACAACAGCAAGTATTTCAGACAGTTCTGTAATAACCGTTGAAATATTAAGAAAGAGAGTAAAATCTGTTATGCATCTATTGCGGCGCAGAGGCTTCTCTACAAGGAATCGTCCGGCTTTTATGGAGAAAATAGTTCCGGTGCAGATATGAAAATCGTAAATAGCTGTCTGCATAGCATTCTCCTTATAGAAAACCACGAGTTATCATTAACTGGGGAAGACAAGCAGACAAAACATGAAATGAGCAGACTGTCAAAGGAACTGTACAAGCAGACGGAAGAAATACTGATAGAACACATTGAGGAATTAAAAGAATTGAGCAGAGTTTTAATGAGAAATGGATATGCTGATGGACGCGATATAAAAAAAAGATTTTTGATGATCAACAAAAGAGTGAGAATGTCTTATGAGAAAGAAAATCGTATCTATTTCTTGTGGTAATCGTGTGTGTATGAGGATTTGTAGAGGCTTTATGGTTTGTTACCATAGCTTTTGAAGGAATAACTGCTTTTCACGCACTCACCTTATATCCCAAAAGAATTGTATCTGCTATCTTGCTGCTAATATTATTAGCATGTATGTATGGCACTTCATATGGCTACTGCGTACAACATGATGTGGAAATTGCAAATAAGCTTGTGGACGAATATGTTCCAAATGCTGAAAATGCAGATTACCACGGACTATATGAAGCACTTTGTGAAAGTGATGCATTTTTCATAAGCGGAACAAATTCAATTAAAGAAAGATATACACATATAGCGTCAACGTATAGTTTTTTTGAATATATTGTAGACTTAAAACTTACGGATGAAGGGAAATCAAAACTGGATTTTATTGTAAATATGGGATTTAATCTTGAACTTGAACTTTCGTCGTATTAAAAAGGAAAGGATTATAATTAATGGATATTTCAAACTTAAAAAATTGTATTATTTGATTTCGATAATACGCTTTGTATACATACGAATCATGGCAAATGGGATGAACAGCAGAGTAAGGTAAACAGGGGCAACAATAGTATCTGGAAGCTTGGCAGTCTGGGATGACTGTGAAATCAGTGAAGACCTTAAAAATTTATGGAACTGTTAAAGAAAAATAACATCCGAATGGGATTGATTTCTACAACAGGATCCTATCCTTTGCAAAGACAAAGCAGAAGTTCGTGGAAGAACGATATGGAATCGAACTAGAGAACTTCTGTACTGGTACGCAGGACGGCAAATTAGACATGCTAAATGCCATTGCAGATGCTTACGGATATGTTAAGCAAGAGGTGGCAATTGTAGACGACTACTGGTATCAGTTGGAAAGAGCAAGTGATGCCGGGTTTGTTGCTTATTTCCCGTTGCAGATTGTCAATTTTATGAAAATTTATAAAATCTAAAGGAGGAGTAGGATGAACTACAATAACGAAAAAATCACAATTATGCTTCAAAATAATAGCATTGAATTAATTACGATTATATCATGGAACGATTGTTTTGCCGTTCATGATGATGGAATGCAGGGAAAAGTCATAGGATTATTTGGTTCAGAAAATGAATACAGTGGAATTTATAAATAATTTATTGAAGCAGGAAAAGAAAAATATAAAGTCCTTATTTCAGGTAAACACATTTTGGGACGATGAATATAACGCAAAAATAGTCATTGTTCCACCTGCTATACTGGCATCAAATTGTCCGTCCGTAATTTTTAGAACATTTCATAAGGAAAATATCATGAAAAGAGAATTTGCTATGAACGAGAACAATGTAATTCCAATCACTTACATCAAATGGATAATAAAGGGACAATGTAATTCCCTTTATCACCGGAGCGCAAGGCGCAGGGAAAAACAACAACTCTTAGAAGTATCATTCGGTTTATCCCTGCTGAGTTTACATTGCGTGTACAGAGAGTTTGCCGGAATTAAATCTAAATCAAGCATACCCATATAGAAATGTTGTGGAAATTCAGAATACAGTCTCAGAAGATACTATGGAAAATGCGCTTGCAGTCAACAAGTCCAAAGACAAAGATAATCGTAACGTAAATATTATTGGAGAGATAGGGAACGCAACACAGACATTATATTTTATACAACCAATAACTACTGGTACGGCTCTGTTTTCAATTGGTACACACCATGCTAGAACGACCAGAGAACTTGTACGTTCTCTTGCAAATAATCTTTTGAATTGGAAGTATGTAAAACCCAGAAAGAAGCAGTTGAAATGGTTGCAGATGCAGTCAACATTGACTGTCATTTAATTGAAGTTAACGGCAACAGGTATATTGAGAGAATTACAGAAATCATTCCTAATAAGGATAAGGGAGCAGAACCTTTTGCTGAAAAAGATATTCTAAGATGCGATGCTCAGAATGTATTTGTGACCGGATTCAGTGATGAAATGAAATCAAAGATTGTGTCAAAACTTACAAAAAAGCAGAAAAAGAAGAATTTTTGCATGACATTGGCATGTGTGACCTTATATCACAAGGGAAAATTAGCCCGGAAGTGAATATGTGGATGGAAGCAGTATTAGCTTATTAGAGGAATAAAATGGAATACAATAATGAGAAATTAACAAAACTTGTTGGAGATAAAAGCGTTGAGAAGATAGTGTTCAACACTTGGAAAGAATGCCGAATAATCAGAAAAGATAAGTCAGTCAAATACATGTCTGGAATATTTGCGTCCGAGGACGAGTATAAGGAGTTTGCTCAAAGACTGATAAAACAGTAAAAAAGAAATTAAAAATTTCGCAAGCCGTATATTCGTTGAGGGATGAAGAAAGAAATGTAAAAATTTTAATTTTGCATCCTCTGATGTCAATGGGATTCACATATGAAACTCCTGTTTACCTCGGACAACGGAGTAAAGCAGAACGAACATGAGACGGTTTAGAATCGGAGAAATAGTTCTCTGCAAATGCCCGGATGGATTCCTTGAACCCGGGGAAATCGTAGAAACTGTCACGAAAAATGGACGCACAGAGATTGTAGTCCGGTTTCCAGACGATGAAAAAATATGGAAGTGCGAAACAATCCTGCCGGAAGATATTGTTATTGTATCTTCCGAACCAAAACCATGTCTGGAAAATCGGACATCATGGGAACAACAGCATATGGAAGAGATAAACGCTGTCTTTGGAAAAGACATGAGCGGATACGTGTTGGCGATTTATGACAAATTAGAAGAAATCGAAGATGATTTTGAAAACTATGCACATAACACTGATTATTGCCGAAAGGTACTCGATAAGTGGGTATTTGTCATGGCATGAAAAGGTTCAGAAGCACGCCAAAAGAGTTGAGAAGCTTTGAAATTAGTTTTTTATTGCTAAATACATGGCAAGTAGTGTATAATAATATTGAAAACAAAAAATAAACTAACAAATAAAAAAAGGGTTATCCCTAAAAACAATTAGGGATAGTCGGAAACTTTCCCTGTTTATTTATAGATAAAAAATCTGCAAAATGCAGGGAAAGAAGGATACTAATGGAGAATTTAGAAAAACAAGGATGCGTGGATATTTGGATTGATGAAATAGTTCCATGCCTAAAAGATTGTGAAACAGAGCGATAAAAGACACTATTGCCTTTAAAATTGATGATAAGAAATTTTTTAAAAATTTCGCAAAAGTAATGGCTGGCACATAAATTGGGATGAAATACCTCATAATGTAGAAGTATATGCATTAGCATTGAAAGATGATAATTCCATTCAAGGACTGATAGGAATAGTAAATGATATGGATGCTCATGCTGTATATATACATTGGGCATGTACCGCCCCACACAATAATAAATATGAATATGGCACTCAAAAAGTATATCGGTGTTGGTGGTCATTTGTTTGCAATAGCAATTGACAAATCAATCAAATGGGGCTATGAAGGGGCAGTATATGGTTATGCTGCAGATGAAAAATTACTTTTTCACTACATAGAAACATTTAATGCAGAGTATTTAGGTATTTTGCATAAGTACCAATTTATTATTGACGAAAAAATGCGCAAAAAAATATTGGAGGTATACAATTATGAATGGAACGCTTAAGACAAGATATTGGGACGGACATCAACCGCCAAATTCATATTATGAACCGATAAATCCTTATAAGGCTGCACAGAAGTGTCCATTCAACTTACGGGAATTATCGAGATATGCTAGGAAACAAGGAAAGAAAATTGCTGAATTAACACGAGAAGAAGTTCAAAAATTCTCAAACTAAAAAGTGAGGAATCAGCAGAACATGCATTTTGCTTAAGAAAATAAGTTGTTGCGAATAAAGCTATTGCGTCAAAGCAGTGGCTTTATTTTTGTTAAGAAAAGAGACGCTATGATTTACCGATTAATGATCAAACGAATATCCAATGTAAGCAGCTATGATATTCCGGATGGGAAAACACAGCGGCTTGCTCACCGCCTGCTTTTAAAACTTAAAGAGCATGAATTTGATATAGGCGGAGGCAAGGATGCCATTGCCGTATATTTCAAGGAAGAATCAAACCATACTTATCTGACCTTGCATAATAGCCAGAAGTGGGTAGCAGAGCATATTGTGGATGTTACTTTGGATGTATTGGAAAGGATTGACAAAGAGCCGGATGTCGTTGCTGAAAAGCTGGAAGAAATATTGTCTTTGTATGCAACTGAAAATTGCACCTGCGAGATGATCCATGAATGGATCAGGGAAACACTTGAGAAAACAGGAGAAAATGGAGTGTGTGCTGCAGGAGAAGAAATACTATGGAAGAAAAGCCGTACTTAGCATACGATATCTGGATACCAAAGAGTATCTGCCTATTATAAGGGTATATGACACGGATAACAGTCTTGTGCTGGAAGATAGGCTTCCATGTGTAAAATATCTTTCGGTTTTGGACGTCATGGAGTTCACGAGTGGCAGAGTTACCGTCCGCTCAAAGAAAAAGGGCATTGCATCAGCAGTCGATCACGGTAGACTGCAAAGTCTGTTCAAGAGGAAGAAGTAAAGTTTGACAAATGTCTTCTGACGTGATAGTATTAGCATACAAAAGAGGTGCTACCGATAGACGGTCAGCCCAAAGTTAATACGTTTACAAAAAATAACCGCATTCCTTGACAGTGCGGTTATTTTTTTGTGAAATCTTGTAAACAAGACTTACAATTACTACCTTTAGGAGGTAGGAGGAGCCTTATTTTCGAAGATGATTTTGAAAACTATGCACATAACACTGATTATTGCCGGAAGGTCTTGTACACTCCACAGTCGTAAATTCCTGCGATAGCCCGCAGTACATACTTACGTTTGCGTTCATTATGCAACTTCGTAAGTTAAAGCATCTCTTAGATTAAGAGCAGCATTAAAATCCCTATCCTCGACATAGCCACAATCACAACGGTATATTCTATCTGAAAGCTTTAAATCTTTCTTGATAGCACCACAGCAGTGACATATTTTGGATGATGGATACCATCTGTCTACGACTCTTAATTCAATACCATTTTCATCACACTTCGCTTTAAGCTTAGTTCTAAATTCATAAAACTTTTGTGATGCAACGGCTTTTGATAGATGTCTGTTCTTCATCATTCCAGATACATTCAAATCTTCAATCGTTATATAAGATGGCTTGGCTTTCACTATCTCGGTTATTGATTTATTGATATAGTCAGTACGGATATTATCTATTTTATGATGAAGTCTTTGCACTTTGAGCTTTTGCTTTCGTATATTCTTTTGAGCGGACTCCCCTTTCTTTAAATTTTCATACTTGCGTGAGAGGCATCTTTGCTCTCTGCGCAATTTCTTTTCCAATTTTTAACTCTTGCTGACTTATTGATATTTTTATAAGTTTTACCATTAGAAACAATCGCCAGGTCTTTCAAACCCAAGTCAATTCCTATGCCGTCATTACTATTATCAGCAATCTTAGTATCGGGAATTTCTACAAGAACTGACACATAATATCTGTCTGCTTTGATGGATACTGTACCGCTTTTGATTTTCCAACCGTCTTTCGTTGTTGGTATATAGCCTTTTTCTTTCATGCGTATCCAACCTAAAGTGGGTATGTTTAACCTATGTCTCTCGCATCTACAGTCTTTAGGATTATTCTTACGAAATACATTTTTATATCAGATTACCTTTCTTTTTGAAATTAGGAAAAGCACTTTGATGTTTAAAAAATCTTGTAAATGCAGTGCATCCGTCTTCTATAGATTTTTTTACAGCTTTTGAATATGCTTCTTTAATCCATATTTTATCAGGATTATTAGGAATGTACTCATTATTGAGCCATACGCTAAAACTCTTGCCAGTCATAAACTTTTCACCCTTATCGTATAGAGCTTTGTTGTGACCGAGATAGAAGTTGTAGACGTATCTACAAGTGCCGATAGTCTTGTTGATCTTGATTTTTGCTCGACGGTCGGATTGATTTCCGTTTTGAAGCTCTTCTAGCAATTTCCGCATCCCCTTCTATTTGTTTTTTATACTTATGAAGACCGTACAATCTACAGGAAAAACGTGAAGTATAGATACAATATCCTGTACAAGTTCTTCCTGCGGGTGATAGATCTTCATTATTCACTACCACTATGGTTGTATTGAACTTCATACAGAATTTTTCAAACCAGTCATAGCCAAATCTGACAAATCTATCTTTATGTGTAACTATGATAGTTTTGATTTTTTGTTCCATTACTTCATCTAATAATTGATTCCACTTTTTGCGGTTGTAGTTAAGCCCACTTCCATAATCTTCAATACACTGGTCTACAATGATACCTTTAGCATTGCAAAACTGACGTAAAAAAGTTACTTGATTTTGTAAATCATCTTTTTTGGTTTCTTGTAGACACTCTGGCATAAATAACAATCTGACGATTATCGTTTTCAATATTTATGCCCTTAAACTGAAGATATTGGTCATAAGTATAATAACGCCTATCAGTCGGAGTGCGATTTGCTTTCAGAATCCCCTCTCTATCCCAGCGTTGTAACGTTTTGACAGAGACACCCAATAATTCAGCAAAATCTTTTGGTTTGTAATTAGTGATATTAGATGTGTTCATAACAATGCCCTCCTTGAGTATATTTTAACACATTTAGTCACTATTGACAATGATTTTGATTACTTAAAGTTTCCTCCTTTCCTGAATGAATACATCAAGTGATCATCATTATTATACATCTGATCCAAATAGGAGTCATGTGATTTATGTGATTTTCAACCTAAAAATCACATAAATCCATTTCACGAAAAAGACTGGAATAATATTCGAATTAAACTTAGTGAAAAATATTCTGCGATTAGACATTATAATATTCCTATATTAATATTCTGCAAGATAGTCTACAAGTTCATTAACGATGCGCTGTGCCTTTAACGAAAGCTTTTGTATTTTTTCCACATGATTTCTGCATCGTTTTCCGGTTTCTGTTTGTGGACATTGTCTTCCATGATTTTTTTAACGGAGTTCCGAGAACATATACGTTATCTGGATCAGAATAGTCATATCCAAGCGCATCAACAATTTTTCTGAAATTAGCTATACTGACTTTGATTTTGCCAGATTCGTACAAAGCAACGGAAGACTGCTTTATTCCTGCAGCATCGGCTAGCTCCTGCTGTTTGAATCCGACAATATTTCTCAAGGTGCGAATATTATCTTTGTATTCAGTAAAAAAAGAAATCAGGTTTTTCTGGAAATCTTGAAAGCAGTACCGTTGCTGCACTCTATCCAGTCATATGAATTATCGGTACGCCCAGTCTTATCGTCATCTATTATACTTATCGTTGTTTTTTCATACTCGTATTCGAGCGCAGACAGATAGCGTATTGCAGTATCTTCACTGATTCTTTTTTTCTCTCCAAGTCAGCGATAGATTTTCTGTCTAAATTCAATTTTTCTCCTAAATCATTTTGAGTTAATCCAGCTCCGTCTCGTAAATCGGTTAATCCTAGTTTCATGTTATTATCCGCCTTTCAATCCACATATAAACAGTTTACAACATTTTTTATAAAAAAAAAATACATATTTAGAATTAACTTAATATTGACTTTTGGTTAATTTATGTTATGTTAAATATATACAAAATAAATAGCAAGCATATTTATATATATACAACGAGAAAATGCAACATTACTTAGCTGCTCCACCCACAACTTTTTTTGTGTGATCTGGAGAGGGAAAATATTTCGCCAAAGACGCTCGGAAAAATTGCTGATGCACTTGAAGTTAATCCTGAGGACATACTGGAGGAGGAATAAATGGCAGAAAAAATAAAGCATTTGGAAACTAATTACATAAAGCAGTCAGAACTTAATTTCATCATAATTTTAAATAATGATGATGAAGTAAAAAAATTCAATGAACTGACGAAAGAGAAGTTAACACGTCCCTCAGATTATCATTAAATAACGGATGTTTATGTACGTAGAATCTAGCTGAATTGTCTTTTTATCAAGATCTCGGTTTTATTCCGTTGGAGATGAAAAAGAGCAGGACGGTAATTGAAGAAGGTGAAAGTACCAGAACACTACAAGAGAAATTAATTGGTTTGACAAATACAATGTAGCGTGCTAATATTAACATACAAAGAGGTGCTACCGATAGACGGTCAGCCCGGTTTACGCATTATAAAAATAACCGTTACCTTGGGCGAGGGCGGTTATTTTTTTCTGCCATTGTTATCTTTCCCGATAAGGTAAAATAATCCGGCAACGCTTATCAATAAACTTGTGAACTGAATCAGTTCCGTCAGTGTTATCATCAGCATCCCCTCCGTTAACAAATTTCCTCTTTCGAAGATTTCTATGTAATCAGAGGGTCCAGTCCCTCTGTTGAGGGCTAACCGCCTACCGTTATGGTAGCACCTGATTACATTATATCAAAAAATATGTGCTTTTTCAACATGACAAGTGCTATGATACAAGGAAAACGAGAATGTTACAATTGAAAATGCAATTTGTCGTAAAGCCTCTTTTCTGTAAATATAGGGAGCATCAAGAATAGCCAAGTTTGTCAGAGGTGTTTTTATATTGGATGTCAGGTAGCTAAGATCACAGATTTAAAGTAGAAATTTGTTCGGCAGTGAATTATAATATACCTGTGTTTTGGCACATAGCGTAAATACAATATTTTGTCTTGTTGAATGAATGCATTTTGAAGCGATTGCAATAATCACAAGAATACTTAAAAACCCAAGGAATATAAGTGAAAAATGATAATAATATATGTTTACTTATTTGTTTAAATATGCTATAATATACATATATTCAACAAATAAAACTTTTTTTCAGAAAGACGAGGGATGATATATGAAAAATAAATCTAAATTATTGGTAACTGCATTGTTAGTTGGAATGACATGGTTATGTATTGGCGGTATTGCAATCAATAGAGGTGAGCAAAAAGTGTACAAGTTTGATTATTGACGGCGGAGACAAAACCATAGGTAGAAATGACGAAAACTATCGTCTTGCAGAAAAGTATAGTACTGATGCTGAAATTTATGCGGAAATTCAGGAAGCTGCTTATTCAACATCCGTCATTGAAACAATGATCAATGACGGATACCTGCTCGGATATGTAGACCAGCTCAAAGCAGAAGGCTGGATTCCACAGGACTTCACGCCGGCTGGAAGTAAATCATCCAATAGTAATGCAGCACAGACCGAAACCAAAGCAGAAACACCAGCAGATAACCAGACAGCCACTTCCGAAACAAAAAGAACAACCAAAAACAGAAACCAAAACAGAGACTAAGACCGAAACAAAGGCAGAACCTACACAGAAGAAATCGACGCTGCCTGGGAAGAAACAGAACGGACAGAAGCTACCTGTACAGCGGACGGAAAGATCGTATATACAAACTCCATTACCGGAGATACCAAGGAAGAACCCCTTCCGGCAACAGGACATGATTATGAGATTACGGAGACAGCAGATGCCACCTGCACAGAAGATGGAACAAACACATACACCTGCAAGGTTTGTGGAGATACCTATGAGGAAGCAATCCCAGCAGCCGGACATGTTGAAGGAGAATGGGCGGTCACGAAAGAAGCCGGATTGTTTTCAGCCGGAGAAAAACACTTACGTGTGAAAAATGTGGGAAGTGTTAAAGACAGAGTCAATTCAACAAAAGTGTCCATTGTCACTTACTGCCGTGATCGGAATTGCTGTCTGTATCATCCTTGTTGCGGCGATCGTGATTATGGCTGTTGCAAAAGGCATAAAAGACAGTAAATACAGGCATTTCAGCAAACAGCCAACAAATAAATATACAGAAATTTAAACAGACCACTGCCCCTAAAAGGCAGTGGTCGTTTTTTTTGCAATAATTGTTGAACATTGCTATAATATACAAAACCACTAGAAAGGAAATCAAAATGGGAAAATTAAAGAAAGGGGATCTGCTGCCTGCTCGGCTTTGATGATGGTGTCAGTATGCCTGATGACCAGACCGCAGGATATCAGGGCTGAT
>VOFH01001121.1_pt1 | contig 72650 bp, 105 predicted proteins | sample 5384091 | NCBI WGS metagenome assembly VOFH01 (sample SAMN12384727, study PRJNA508395) | human gut metagenome | isolation source: healthy gut G | host: Homo sapiens | reverse complement strand
CAGTTATTCTTGCCATGGGAGCAGGAAAAAGCAGGAGCTAAGGGAATTGATGAATTCCTTTCTAACAACTAATCAGAATATAGTAAACCCGCTGTGTCTGTTAATTACACAGCGGGTTTTATTGATTATAAGAATTAATTAAACATTTTTTCAACGAACTGTTCTGAAAAATTCTCGGCTTCTTCATCTGAGAGTTCAGTAAATTGTACGGTTAACTGTTCTTTAACATAAGCTGTACGGTTAAAATATTTCATTTCTTCCTGAATATCTCCAGTGTAAGAATTCTCAATATCTTCTTTAGTTATGTTGTCTTCCAGCCAGTTAAGTACATCGGCGGCTTTCTTATCCTCAGTTTCAGCCTTGGCTTTAATTTTGTTAGAGTATTTCAAAGACCAGACACCGATTGCAATGAATCCGATAAATAACAGACCAAGAACAATATTAATAAAAAGGAATGAAGGTGCATCTTTAGTTACTATCTTAATGATACCGATATCATTAAGAATCATAAGAATGATTCCGATTCCTCCACATACAAAGAATGTGATGGCAGAAGATAAGTTATCCTTGTACTTGTCAGTGCTGCTTTCATACAGGCTTCCACCTGTAAGAAGAGAGTCATTCCGTTATTATCCTGAATGTTGTCATTAGTTATGTCAGTTGCGTTTTCAGACATAATATTCCTCCTTGTTATAGAACTTAACCATAAGTCCTTTATTGTTCAGATATTATAAAATATAATTGTGAAAAAATAAAGAACATCTGGATTAATGTGGTAAAATACGAAAGAAAGATATTACAGATTAGTAAGATTAAGGAGATTGATATGAAAACACTTCTAGTGACAGGGGGAAGTCTTGATATAAGCTGGGCAAAGGATTTTGTCAGGACAATAAATGCTGAATACATAATTGCAGCTGACAGTGGTCTTAAATATATTGATGAACTCGGACTTGTGCCGGATATGATACTGGGAGATTATGATTCAGTAGAAGATGGACTGCTTGATAAGTATAAAAGTATAGATATTAAGACTTATCCTAAAGAAAAGGATTATACAGATACGCATATTGCTATTATAAATGCGTTGAAAGCCGGAGCGTCAGTCATATATATACTTGGGGCGACAGGTACAAGGATGGATCACACATTTACCAATATATGCAATATGAAGGCTGCACTTGACAGTGGCGTACCATGTTTTATATGTGACAGTCACAATAAAATATATCTTATAAATGACAAGATGGGAGAAGTGAAAGTGTCCAAAACAGGACAGTATGGCGATTATGTATCATTTGTTCCACTATCTGAAGAAACAATTATAAGTCTTGCAGGGTTTAAATATGTGCTTGATGATTATATACTTCATCAGGGTTTAAGCATATGCCAGAGTAATGAAATTAAAGAAAATGTGGCGGTTATAAATATAAAAAAGGACTTGTGATTGTATTTGAAACAAAGGACTAAAAATACTTGTAATTATTGGCAGATTGTAATAAAATTAACAAAGAGTTGCGCAATAGCAACGTAAAAAACAAGGGAGGTCTCGTAATGAGTAATACAACACAGGCATTATCAAGGATTGAAGCAATTCTTGATGATAGCAGTTTTGTTGAAATCGGAGCGGCTGTTACAGCAAGAGCAACAGATTTTAACATGCAGGAAAAAGAAGGCTCCATCTGATGGTGTAATCACAGGATACGGAGTTATTAATGGTAATCTTGTGTATGTATACAGCCAGGATGCAACTGTTCTTAATGGTTCTATCGGTGAGATGCATGCTAAGAAGATTTCAGCACTTTATGATTATGCTATGAAAATGGGAGCTCCTGTGATTGGTCTGATTGACTGCGCAGGTTTAAGACTTCAGGAAGCAACAGATGCTCTTGAAGGTTTCGGTACAATTTATAAGAAGATGTCTATTGCATCAGGTGTTATTCCACAGATTACAGCAGTTTACGGTAACTGTGGCGGTGGACTTGCAATTCTTTCTTCATTATCTGATTTTACATTTATGGAAGATAGCAAGGCCAAGCTTTTTGTTAACAGCCCTAATGCATTAGATGGTAATAATGAATCAAAGCTTGACTCAGCGTCAGCTAAGTTCCAGGCAGAAGCAGGAGTTGTTGATTTTACAGGAGATGAGGAGACTATTGCTAATGGTGTAAGACAGTTAGTTTCTATGCTTCCTGCTAACAACGAAGAGGATGCTGCAGTTTCTGCAACAACAGATGATCTTAACAGAGCATGCCCTGATATGGCAGCAGAGATTGCTGATCCTGCATTAGCTCTTTCAGATATTGCTGATGATAATGTATTTGTTGAAGTTAAGGCTTCATATGCTAAAGAAATGGTTACAGGATTTATTCAGGTAGATGGAATTACTATTGGTGCTGTAGCTAACAGAACAGCTCTTTATGATGAAGAGGGTGAAGTGGCTGAGAAGTTTGAACCGGTTCTTACAGTTAAGGGCGCTTACAAGGCAGAGAATTTTGTTAATTTCTGTAATGCAATTGCAATTCCTGTGCTTTCACTTACTAATGTTAAAGGGATTCGAAGCTACAGTGGCAGCTGAGAAGGGAATTGCAATTGCAAGTGCCAAGCTTACATATGCATTTTCTAACGCAGATGTACCTAAGGTTAATGTTATTACAGGTGAGGCTTATGGAAGCGCATATGTTTCTATGAACTCTAAGTCTTTAGGTGCAGACCTTGTCTACGCATGGCCAACAGCTTCTATCGGAATGATGGATTCACAGCTTGCAGCAAAGATTATGTATGCTGATGAGATAGCAGCCGCTTCTGATGTGGCAGCAACTGTTTCAGAGAAAAGCAGCTGAATATGCTAAGTTACAGTCAAGCGTTGAGCCAGCAGCAGCAAGAGGTTATGTTGATGCTGTTATTGACCCGGAGAATACAAGACAGTATGTAGCCGCTGCATTTGAAATGGTATTTTCAAAGAGAGAGGTTCGTCCTGATAAGAAGCATGGAACAGTTTAATTAAGAGGTGACAATATGAAGAAGACTAATTTGAAAAGATTCTTATTGTTATTCTGCATGTTAGCCTGCGTATTCAGTATGACAGCCTGTGGTAATGCACAGATTGATACTAATACAGCTAAAGAATCCATTAAAGATAACGAGGTTGTTTATGTTGAGGATTACCTCAAGGACTGGGCAAAGGATATGATTCTTTACCTTGACAGCAATCAGGGTGAAGCAGGAACAGATGCTCTTATTGCAGATGCAGAAGCAGGAATAACCCTTAATGATGTTAACAGTAAGATGTATATTGTTAACCAGCAGGGAATGAATGTTAAAACAATAGGATTATACAATAGCTGGAACAGCACTAAAGATGAACTTGGTGAACTCAAAGAGTCTGTTGATGTTAACAACATTAATGTAAAGGTCAGTGATGAAACAAGTGAATTATGTACTATTTCAGTTAAACTTAAATTCGAAAAGAGAGTATGTACATTCGAATTCGTAATCAATACAGATTACACACTTGAAAGTGGAGCTATTAATCCATCATACACAACAGGTGAGAAGATGGGTAAGGCCGGAATGAATACACTTATTGGTATGGGAACTGTATTTGTAGTTCTTATATTCATTTCATTCATTATTTCTCTGTTCAAGTATATAAGCGTATATGAGAACAGAAAGAAAGAACAGAAAGAAGACACAGCTTCTGTTGGTGTTGATAATGCTATAGCACAGATTGTTTCTAATGAAGAAGAAAATGTTGAGGACGATCTTGAACTTATAGCAGTTATAACAGCAGCAATTGCTGCATCAGAAGGAACATCTACAGACGGACTTGTAGTTCGTTCAATTAGAAAGGTTAATAGCAGGAGGAAATAATCATGAAGAATTATACAATTACAGTTAATGGTAATGTTTATGACGTAACCGTAGAAGAAGGAACAGGCAGTGCAGCTCCAGCAGCTAAGGCAGCCGCTCCTAAAGCAGCTCCTAAGGCAGCGCCAAAGGCTGCAGCACCAGCAGGCGCACAGGGTGCAGTAAAGGTTAATGCACCAATGCCAGGTAAAGATTCTTAAGGTTAATGCAACAGCAGGTGCTGCTGTTAAGAAGGGCGATGTAATCGTTATTCTTGAAGCCATGAAGATGGAAAATGAAATCGTAGCACCACAGGATGGTACAGTTGCTACAGTTGAGTGTGCAGCTGGTGATTCAGTAGAGTCAGGTAAAGTATTAGTTTCATTAAATTAATTATGATACTGATATAAAGTAATTACGGAGGTATAAGATGAGTTATATTATAACAACATTGGGAAACCTCGTTCACCAGAGTGCATTCTTCGGACTTACATGGGGTAATTACCTTATGGTTCTGGTTGCGTTTGTTTTCCTTTATCTTGCAATTAAAAAAGGATATGAACCTCTGCTTTTAGTACCTATTTCATTTGGTATGCTACTTGTTAATCTTTATCCGGACATTATGTTATCTATTGAAGATTCAAGCAATGGCGTAGGTGGTTTGTTACATTATTTTTATTTATTAGATGAATGGAGTATTCTGCCATCACTTATCTTCCTTGGTGTTGGTGCGATGACAGACTTTGGTCCATTGATTGCTAACCCGGCAAGTTTCCTGCTTGGTGCAGCTGCACAGTTTGGTATTTTTGCCGCTTATATTATGGCTATATTTATGGGATTCCCAGATAAGGCAGCAGCAGCTATATCTATTATTGGTGGTGCTGATGGTCCTACATCAATATTCCTTGCAGGTAAGTTGGACAGACTAATTACCTTGGACCAATAGCGGTTGCAGCATATTCATATATGTCACTGGTTCCTATTATCCAGCCACCAATTATGAAGCTTTTTAACAACTAAGAAGGAAAGAAAGTTAAGATGGAACAGTTAAGACCTGTTTCTAAGCTTGAGAAGATTCTTTTCCCTATAGTAGTTACTGTAGTAGTAGTATTAATTCTTCCTACAACAGCACCACTTGTTGGTATGCTTATGCTTGGTAACCTTTTCAAGGAAAGTGGAGTTGTTAAGCAGCTTACAGAAACAGCATCCAATGCACTTATGTATATAGTTGTTATTATTCTTGGTACATCAGTTGGTGCTACAACAAGTGCAGAAGCCTTCCTCAATCTTGATACATTAAAGATTGTTGCATTAGGTCTTATTGCATTCTGCTTTGGTACAGCGGCAGGTGTTATATTTGGTAAGATTATGTGTAAGGCTACACACGGTAAGGTTAATCCACTTATTGGTTCAGCAGGTGTATCTGCAGTTCCTATGGCAGCCAGAGTTTCGCAGAAGGTTGGTTCAGAAGCAGATCCTTCTAACTTCCTTTTGATGCACGCTATGGGACCTAACGTAGCCGGTGTTATTGGTACAGCGGTTGCAGCTGGTACATTTATGGCGATGTTTGGTGTTATGTAAAAGGAGGATATTATGGCAGAACAGGTTAAAAACCTTTAAAGATTACTGAGACAGTATTGCGTGATGCACATCAGTCTCTTATAGCTACAAGAATGACAACAGAGCAGATGCTTCCAATCATAGACAAGATGGATAAGGTTGGATATCATTCAGTTGAGTGCTGGGGCAGGTGCTACATTTGATGCATCACTTCGTTTCCTTAAGGAAGACCCATGGGAAAGACTTCGTAAGCTTAGAGATGGATTCAAGAATACTAAGCTTCAGATGCTTTTCAGAGGACAGAATATATTAGGTTACAATCATTACGCAGATGATGTAGTTGAGTACTTTGTTCAGAAGTCAATTGCTAACGGTATTGATATTATCCGTATTTTCGATTGCTTTAATGATTTAAGAAATTTAGAGACAGCTGTTAAGGCTGCCAAGAAGGAAAAGGACATGCTCAGATTGCTCTTTCTTATACATTAGGTGATGCATATACTCTTGATTACTGGAAAGAAACAGCTAAGAGAATTGAGGATATGGGTGCAGATTCTATCTGTATCAAGGATATGGCAGGACTTTTTGTTCCTGCTAAGGCTACAGAACTTGTACAGGCATTAAAGGATGGTTCTTCACTTCCTATCCAGATGCATACACATTATACATCAGGTGTTGCTTCAATGACATATATGAAAGCTGTTGAAGCAGGTGCAGATATCATCGATACAGCTATGTCACCATTTTCAATGGGAACATCACAGCCGGCTACAGAAGTTATGGTAGAGGCATTTAAGGGTACAGAGTACGATACAGGTCTTGACCAGAACCTTCTTGCAGAGATAGCTGCTTACTTCCAGCCAATGAGAGAAGAAGCATTAAAGTCAGGTCTTATGAATACTAAGGTTCTTGGTGTTAATATTAAGACATTATTATATCAGGTACCTGGTGGTATGCTTTCTAATCTTGTATCACAGCTTAAGGAAGCGGGTGCAGAGGACAAGTACAGAGATGTATTAGAGGAAATCCCAAGAGTTCGTAAAGATTATGGTGAACCACCTCTTGTTACACCATCATCACAGATTGTTGGTACACAGGCTGTTCTTAATGTATTACAGGGCGAGCGTTATAAGATGATTACTAAGGAATCTAAGAAGGTTCTTATGGGTGAATTCGGACAGACAATTAAGCCATTCAACCCAGAAGTACAGAAGAAGGCTATCGGTGATACAAAGCCTATTACATGCCGTCCAGCTGACTTGATTGAACCACAGCTTGAGAAGTTCAAGAATGATCCAGTCGTACAGCAGTACAAGCAGCAGGATGAGGATGTGCTTTCATACGCATTATTCCCAGCAGTTGCTACTGAGTTCTTCAAGTACAGAGAAGCACAGCAAACAAAGGTTGATCCTACAAAGGCAGATACAGCTAATAAGGCTTATCCAGTCTAATAATTAATATAATAGACCGTCATGTGCGCAAAAGCGTATGTGGCGGTCTTTTTTTGCAGCGAAGCTGCGTAGAGACTTGACCTGCAAAAAAGCAAGGCAGCAAGCCTGCAATCCAGAATGTTTCTCTTGATATAAATTCATTTTGCATGTAAAATTAAACAGTATAATTAAGCAAAAGGAGCACGATTGTGATTAAGTTAGAACGATTTGAAGTCATGAATATGAATAATGCCATCAGAGGTGCAAGAAATCCATTGAACAGCTGGGCAAGAATGGACAGTTACTTTGATGAGGAAGGAAAATTTGTTTTTGGTCCTAATGATCTTGACCTTGCCAAGAGATTATGTAAGGCAGGCTCAGACCATAGAAAGTTTATAAGACAGATATTTGTAACAGTAGATATAACAGCACCAATCTACTGGTGGAAGGAATACGATACATATAAGGTTGGAACAGTTGCCAATTCAACAAGTACAATGCATAAAATCCACAGCAAGCCTTTTGAGATGTCTGATTTCAGTACAGACCATATGACTGATGCCACACTTGATATGATGCAGAAGAATATAGATTTTCTGGAAGGAATCAGAACACAGTTTGTAGAGACTAAGGACAAAGCATTATGGTACAGCATGATACAGCTTCTCCCTGAAAGTTATAACCAGATGAGAACATGTACTCTCAATTATGAGAATCTTGTTGGAATATATTATTCTAGAAAGGGTCATAAGCTTGCAGAGTGGCATACCTTCTGTGACTGGGTAAAAGAACTGCCATATTTTGAAGAGCTTTTTATAGATAATGAATGATTTAGAACAACATACTGATATATTGAGTCTCATAAGAGTGAGAATGTCAGGACTTAGCAAGGGACATAAAAGAATAGCAGAGTATATTCTGGCTAATTATGAAAAATGTGCATTCCTTACTGCAGCAAAGCTGGGAGAAGTTGTTGGAGTAAGTGAGTCTACGGCAGTGAGATTTCCGGCTGCATTGGGATTTTCCGGGTACCCGGAGTTCCAGAAAGCGTTAGAAGACAGTTTGCAAGAAAAATTCACTCATTCGACAGAATAGATGTACTTAATTCACACATGACAACCAATATGGTCGTGAATAATGTTATGGCAATGGATGCAAGAAAGATAGAGCATACATTAAAGTCATTTGATACAGCATCGTTTGATATGGCTGTTGAGGATATAATGGCTGCAGAAAGCGTGTATATAATTGGAGCGAGGTCGTGCGAACCACTAGCAGAATTCTTTGGATATTATCTTAGGTTGGTCAAGAAAAATGTACAGGTGGTAAAGACTGGCAATACCAACGAATTATTTGAACAGATGATGTACATAGGTGAAGGTGATGTTGCAATAGGTATCAGCTTTCCCAGATATTCAATGCGAACGCTTAAAGCAATGGAATTTGCCAATAACAGGAAGGCGAGTTATTGCCATAACAGATTCAGTACACTCACCAATGAATATGTATTCATCATGTAACCTGTTTGCAAGAAGTGATATGGCGTCAATAGTTGATTCACTTGTTGCACCAATGAGTCTTATTAATGCTTTAATAGTATCAATATGCCTTAAGAATAGTGAACAGGTAGTAGAGAATATTGAGAAGATTAACACATTTGTTGATAATTTCAGTATTCAGGCAATGATGAGATTAATATGTTAGATGAAAATGTTGTCAATGAATTAAGAAAATGTATGGATAATACAGCTATTGATGAAGAAAAGTAAGAGAGAGCGATAATGAGCAATGTTATAATAATTGGCGGTGGAGCAGCAGGAATGATGGCTGCGATAACTGCTGCCAGAAACAATAATAAGGTTACACTTATTGAAAAAAGAATGAAAAGCTTGGAAAGAAGCTTTTTATTACAGGAAAAGGCAGATGTAATTTTACCAATGCCGGGGATGAAGAAGATATATTTAACAGCATAGTTACCAATAAAAGTTCATGTACAGCAGTTTAAGAGGATTTTCTAACTATGACTGTATGGGATTTTTGATGAGCTGGGACTTAAATTCAAGATTGAGCGAGGTAACAGGGTATTCCCGGTCAGACCACTCGTCTGATGTTATAGGTGCGCTTTCAAGGCAGATGAAAAAACTTGGTGTAAATGTGCTTCTTAATACACAGGTTGTAGCTGTGAATGAGGAAAATGGCGAATTTGCAGGTGTTGTTGTAAAAGATGCATCAGGACAGAAGGAGATTAAAGGTGATGCGTGCGTTATTGCAACAGGCGGTAATTCATATTCATCCACAGGCTCTACAGGGGATGGTTACAGATTTGCAAAAAGTATTGGACACAGCGTTACACCAATACTTCCGGCACTTGTACCTCTTAATGTAAGAGAAGAGTGGGAAGAACTTCTTATGGGACTAAGCCTTAAGAATATAGAGGTTACATTTTACGATGGAGATAAGAAAGTATTTACTGATTTTGGAGAAATGCTTTTTACACATTTTGGTGTGAGCGGTCCTGTAATATTAAGCGCAAGCAGCGTTATTACTGGAATAGTTAAGGAAAGACCTGTAAGATTAAGCATAGACTTAAAGCCTGCAATTACTGATGAACAGCTTGATGAGAGAATATTAAGGGATTTCTCAAAGGAACAGAACAAGGCGTTTAAGAATTCATTAGATGAGCTGCTTCCTAAGAAGCTTATTCCTGTGATTGTAATGCAGTCGGGAATTAAGCCTGAAAAGAAGGTTAATGAGGTTACAAGGGAAGAAAGACAGAGACTTGTGAAGCTTCTTAAGAATTTTGACATGACAGTAACTTCTACGAGAGGTTTTAATGAAGCGATAATTACACAGGGTGGGGTTAATGTTAAAGAGATTAATCCTTCGACAATGGAATCAAAGCTTGTCAAGAATATATATTTTGCAGGAGAGGTTATAGATGTTGATGCAGTGACCGGAGGATTTAATTTACAGGTAGCATGGTCAACAGCATACGCTGCTGCAAGTCATATACAATAATTTATTTAAAGGAGCAGAGAAAATGAGTGCAATAGCAATCGATGGACCTGCAGGAGCAGGAAAAAGTACAATAGCAAAGCTTTTAGCAAAGCAGTTAGGATATGTGTATGTTGATACAGGTGCAATGTACAGGGCAATGGCTGTATATTTTTCACAGAACGACATTAATCCAGATGATGAGAATGCAATTAATGGTGCTGTAGATAATATTGATATTAGTATTGAGTACAAAGATGGCGTACAGCAGGTGATACTTAATGGTGAGAATGTGACATCACTTTTAAGAACAGAAGAAACAGGAAAGATGGCATCAAAGACATCTAAATATGCAGCAGTAAGGACTAAGCTGGTTGCACTTCAGAGAGGACTTGCAAAGAAAACAGATGTTATCATGGATGGAAGAGATATAGGAACAACAGTACTCCCGGATGCATTTGCAAAGATATATCTTACTGCAAGTTCTGATGCGAGAGCTAAGAGAAGATATGATGAACTTAAGGAAAAAGGTGAAAACTGTAGTTTTGATGCTATCAAGGAAGATATTGAAAAAGAGACTATGAAGATATGCACAGAGCAATATCTCCTTTAAAACAGGCAGATGATGCTGTGCTTGTTGATACATCAGATATGAATATAGAACAGGTTGTAGCTGCTTTAAGTAAGATAATAGATGAAAAGAAGGCGGGCAGATAATTGAAAGAAGTAATACTTGCAAAGTCAGCAGGCTTCTGTTTTGGTGTTCAGAGGGCAATGGATACTGTGTATGCTGAGGCAGACAAGAAAAATGTATATACTTATGGTCCGATAATTCATAATACTGAGGTTGTCAATGAACTTGAGAGCAAGGGCGTAAAGGCTGTTAATGATATATCTGAGATTCCAGAACCTGAAAAGTCAACTGTTATAATCAGATCTCATGGAGTATCAAAGGCAGCATATGAATCAATAAAGAACAGCGGGGCAAAAGATTGTGGATGCAACATGTCCGTTTGTATTAAAGATTCACAAGATTGTAAAGGATGCAAGTGCTGAAGGTGACCAGATTGTAATTATTGGCAATGAGAAGCATCCTGAAGTTGAAGGCATTATGGGGTGGTCAGAGACACCTGTACATGTTGTTGATACAGTTGAAAAAGCTGAAAAGTTGAAACTTGACAAGAGTAAAAATGTGCGTGTGGTATCCCAGACGACATTTAATTACAAGAAATTTCAAGATTTAGTTGAAATTATAAAGAAAAAAAGAGTACAATATTTGCATTAGTAATACGATATGTAATGCAACTGAGGAGCGTCAGAACGAGGCAAGACGGATTGCTCGAAGAGCTGATGCTATGATTGTTATAGGGGACAGCAGTAGTTCAAACACTCGTAAACTGTATGAAATTTGCAAGACGGAATGTCAGGAAAACTTTTTACATTCAGACTCTTAGCGGCCTTGAGCTTGATAAGCTCAAATCATCAGACTGCATAGGTATTACAGCCGGGGCATCAACCCCAAACAATATCATTGAGGAGGTTTATACTAATGTCAGAAGAAAGCTTTGCACAGATGTTAGATAACGAAGAATGGAAGGAAATCCGTACAGGAGAGGTGGTAGACGGAAGAGTTATTGCAGTTAAGCCAGATAGAATTGTACTTAATATAGGTGGCAAATCTGATGGAATCATTACTCGTTCAGAGTATACATCAGCTCCTGATGTGGATCTTACTACTGTAGTCTCAGTTGGAGATGAGATGAAGGCAAAGGTGCTTAAGCTTAATGATGGAGAAGGACAGGTTCTTCTTACATATAGAAAGCTTGTTGCAGATAATGGCAATAAGAAACTTGAAGATGCATTTAATAATCAGGAGCCAATTACAGGTGTAGCTAAGAACATCAAGGGTGGTCTTGAGGTTATCGTTGATGAAGCAAGATTATTTATTCCTGCAAGCCTTATTTCAGATACATTTGTTAAGGATTTATCTGTATATAACGGTAAGGAAGTTACATTTGTCATCACTGAATATGATCCTAAGAACAGAAAGATTATCGGTGATTGCAAGCAGCTTATTGTTGCAGCTAAGAAGGCAGCAGCAGAGGCAGTTCTTTCTAAGATTAAGGAAGGAGATACAATCGAAGGAACAGTTAAGAATGTTACAGATTTCGGTGCATTCATTGACCTAGGTGGTGTAGACGGACTTCTTCATATTTCAGAGATGTCTTGGGGAAGAACAGAGAACCCTAAGAAGGTATATAAGGTTGGCGATTCAGTTAAGTGCTTCATCAAGGAAATCAATGGTGACAAGATTGCACTTTCAGTTAAGTATCCAGACCTTAATCCATGGAATAACGCAGCAGAGAAGTATGCTGTAGGTAATGTTGTTAAAGGAACAGTTGCAAGAATGACAGATTTCGGTGCATTCGTCCAGTTAGAAGATGGTATCGATGCATTACTTCATGTTTCACAGATTTCAAGAGATCGTATTGAAAAGCCATCTGACGCACTTTCAATCGGTCAGGAAATTGAAGCTAAGGTTGTAGACCTTAACGAAGCTGACAAGAAGATCAGCTTAAGCATTAAGGCATTACTTAACGACAACGAAGCTCAGGAAGAAGCTCCAGCAACAGAAGAGTAATAAAGATGTTATAAGGGCTGTGAAAAGCTCTATGTTGAGGCATTTGTTCACATCAGTGGGCAGATGCCTCATTTAATATGCTGGTAATCGGAGGTATTGTTATGTATTCGAAAAACAAGCCGTCAATTGTGAATGGTTTATGTGCGGGTGTATTAGTCTGGATTATTTTACTGATTTCAGATTATATTGATGAAACGGTATTAGATAAAGGCTTTTTATTGGTTTGATTATATACATGATTGTGCCTGTAATATTAGTCTGCTGTTATATTTATAATTACATTGCATACAAGCCGGACCGGAAAAAGCTTCTTGCATGGTTTGGCGGTTATAGTGCAGCATTTCTGGTATCTGGAGTAATTGTTTTTATACTTGTTAATAATGGACTGCTTATTAAACAAAAATACAGGGGTGATGGCATTTATTTAAATGGAATGGAATATATGTTTTATGGAGTTCCTGCCATTGTTGTTTTTGGAATGTTATGTATTGTGTTTCATTTGATATATTTTAAAATAAAAAAACATAGAAATTCGGGGGCTGTAGAAAAGCAGCCCCTTTTTAAATATATTTTCTGAATGAAAGATAAACACGGCCTTTTTTGGTTTCTCTACCGCAGCCCTGATAGATGAATTTGCCTGTTCCGCGGATAACAAGTATATCATTAGCTTTTAACTGATAGCTGTTGTTTTCCATCTGACGGCTGTTAATGAATATTTTTCTTGCCCTGAATAATTCTACTGCCTGACTTCGGCTTAGCTTTGTGAGGCTGGCAACGGCAGCGTCAATCCGTTCGCTTGCAGATAAAACTTCAATATCTTCAAGCTCAGGTGAACATTCGATATCGTTAATATCAGTCTTTGTACACTGGATATGTGTATGCTTTACTGTAGACAGGTTGTCAATTATGAAATCAGCAATATGTGAAACACAGTAAAGATAGGCGTCCTTGCCTTTTATATTTATGTCTCCAAGCATTTCTCTTTTAATTCCAAGATTCATAAGAGCACCAAGGTAATCTCTGTGTGACAGTGATTCAGCATATTTTTCTATAAGAGGAGATATCTTTATAAGAGTTATAGGAAATTCTTCTTCATAGCCAAGAGTTTCGTAAGAACCAAACTGTATCATCTGTCTTTCGCATGCATCATTGCCACCGTATGTTTTAAAAGCTACGAAATTAAGTGCGTTTCTCATCTGTGAGAATACTGACTGCTCGTTGATATCCAGGAAATTGGTATAAGTATATATATTCTGGCGGAAGGAACGATTGGCTGCATCCATTATTTTATTTTTTAAAAAGCAATTCATTATCCATTAGTTTATAAATAATCCTTTCAGGTTTTTTGAAAATATGATAGAATTATAACAGAATTAAGAATAATTTACATAACATTTGTTTCGTGGAACGATATAGAAAAGAGGGATTATGATTAAAGATTATGAGGATTTTAAGAAATTTATCCTGAGTCTTACAACTATTGACCTTAATGCATATAAGGAAAAACAGATGAAGAGGCGTATAGATACACTTATAGCAAGACATAAGTATGATGGTTACGATAGTTATTGTAAGGCAATAAAGGAAGATACAGGGTTAAGAGAAGAATTTGTTAATTATATTACGATTAATGTATCTGAATTTTATAGAAATCCGAATCTGTGGAAGACACTGGAGGATGTTATACTGCCGGATCTGATAAGTAAGTTTGGACCAAGACTTAAGATATGGAGTGCTGCTTGTTCAACAGGTGATGAACCATATTCACTTGCAATGGTGCTTGCAAAGAAAGTACCTATGAGGGATATTAAGATTATTGCGACAGATCTTGATGAACAGGTTCTTGAGAAGGCTAAAGATGGTGTATATGGTGAAAACAGCATAAAGGGACTTCCTAAGGAATTTCAGGATAAGTATTTTGAAAAGATGGGCGACAGGTTTTATAAAATATCCGATGATATAAAAAGATGTGTTGAGTTTAAGAAGAGTAATCTTCTAAAGGATCCATATCCAACAGGCTGTCATCTTATTGTGTGCAGGAATGTTCTTATATATTTTACAGAAGAAGCCAAGAAAGATGTATATGAGAAGTTTAATAAATCTTTAGTTACTGATGGGTGTCTGTTTGTAGGTAATACTGAACAGATAATCGGTTATAGGGATATGGGATACAGCTATGACCATCTTTTCTTCTACAGAAAGACTAATTAATAAAATGCGTAACCGGAATAATATCAGTCTGGTTACGCATTTTTAATTATGAAAATATATGATTTATAACGGAATGTATATATTTTTCTGTGTTATCAGTGCTTTTTAACAGTATATCATCTACGTTGCAGTATTTTTCCGTGTCAGAATAATCTTTTTTAAATATGTTTAAATCACAATTGTCATAGAGTGGAAGAAAGATGCCCGTCTTTTGGTGTAACAGTTAGAAGCAGAGCATTTAACACGGTTATTACTGTCTACATATTGTGCAATGCTTTTGTGAATGGCTTCGTCTTCTGATGTCAGATAATAATAATTCTTATAGTCTTTAATAAAGCTATTTCAAAGTATCTGATATAACCGGGATTACAAGAGTTAATGTACGGTTCTTAATCAGAATATGTATATTGTCAAGACATATATGCCTGTCCACGGGTACGCCTACGGGCAGAGAACATTCAGCAATCAGCCGAAGGCTCACATTTCCATCGGAATCAGCATCTTTATCAATGACAGTATTGTCAACAGTGTAAGAATTCATAATTATTGCATAATAGGAAACAAGTGGAAGCAGGCTTAGCATTCCTTCTATATCGTCATGGTTGTGAAGAAGGAGAAGCTTCCTGTATTCGTTATGTGCTGTATCAGAAGGTTTTGCTGCAAATTTTCTGTATATATCAATTAGTTCACCGCCTGAATACATATCTTCACGTTCTATTCCAAGAAAATGTTCAATAGTTTTCTGCTTATAGTCAGAAAGTGACAGAATAGATTTACATTTTCTGGCAGTTTTATATAAGTCAAGGCTTTCAAGATGCGAAAGGTCAAGTGCAACATTAAGATGTGCTGCACGCTCAGTAATAAAGGGAATATCGAAGGCATCCCCATTAAAATGTATTAATGTATGAAAATCTTTTAAAAAATCATTAAATGCAGATAAAATATAAGCTTCATCGGAATCGGGTAGATTCTGCAAGCCACTGTAAATAATGTGTTATTCCGTTACGGAAATATACAGCGCCTATGAGATATACTATGTTATAATTTCTTGAAAATCCTGTGGTTTCTATATCAAAAAAGCAGATGCTGTCAGTATCCGGGCATATTGCTTTAAGCATTGCGGTGTCTGCATTTGTGTGCAGGGTATCATTAATAGTTATCATAAAAATCCTCGTTTTTAGGTTTGATTAGGCAAACCGATTGTTAAAAAGTACTCATTTTCTCTTATTATATACGAATATATACACAAAAAAAAAGCTTGGATTTTTGTTGTTTATTGAGATAAAATATTATTTAATAAAAAACTTTATAAGGAGAAATATGTCATGGGAAAGTGTACATTTAAAGGTGGAATACATCCATATGACGGCAAGGAATTATCAAAGGATAAGCCTATAAAAGAGTTGTTCCCTGCTGTAGGAGAGATGGTTTTCCCGCTTTCACAGCACATCGGCGCACCTGCTAAGCCAGTTGTTGCCAAGGGCGACTATGTCCTTGCAGGCCAGCTGATAGCCGAGGCAGGTGGATTTGTTTCTGCGAACATTCATTCATCTGTATCAGGTACTGTTAAAGCTATTGAGCCAAGAACATTGGCTACAGGCGGTAAGTGCAATTCAATCATCATTGAGAATGATGGAGAATTTAAGGAAGTTGAGTATACACCTATGAAGTTCGAGGATCTTACTAAGGACGTTATCTTAGAAAGAATCAAGGCTGCTGGTGTTGTAGGTATGGGAGGAGCTGGTTTCCCAACTAATGTTAAGCTCTCTCCAAAGAATCCTGAAGCCATAGATTACATTATCGTTAATGGAGCAGAGTGTGAGCCTTACCTTACATCTGATTACAGAAGATTATTAGAAGAATCAGACAAGGTTGTTATGGGTCTTAAGATTGCTCTTAAGATATTTGACCATGCTAAGGGTATTATTGGTATTGAAGATAATAAGCCTGAGGCAATAAGAATCATGCAGGAAGCTACAGCTTCTGAGCCAGATATCGAGGTTAAGCCATTAAAGACCAAGTATCCTCAGGGAGGAGAGCGTAGTCTTATCTATGCTACAACAGGAAGAGCTATTAATTCAAGCATGCTTCCAGCTGATGCAGGCTGTATCGTACATAATGTTGATACAATATTCTCAATCTATCTTTCAGTTATTGAAGGAAAGCCACTTACTAAGAGAATCGTTACTGTTACAGGTGATGGTGTTAAAGAGCCTGGCAACTTCTATGTATGGCTTGGCATGAACTACAGACAGCTTCTTGAAGCAGTCGGTGGTGTAGTTGGCGAACCAGAGAAGTACATATCGGGTGGTCCTATGATGGGATTTGCTATGTATAGTCTCGATGTACCAGTTATAAAGGGAAGCTCATCACTTCTTGTATTCCAGAATGATGTCGTATCTAAGATAGAGTCTTCTGCATGTATAAGATGTGGTAAATGTGGTGAAGGATGTCCGGAAAGCCATTTACTTCCAGCTAAGCTTGCTTCGTTTTGCAGCACGAACGATGAAGCTGGCTTCTAAGTTTGATGGTATGGAGTGTGTAATGTGCGGAAGCTGTTCATATGTCTGTCCAGCTAAGAGACCATTAACACAGCAGATTAAGGCTATGAGAAGTATCGTTCTGGCTAACAGAAGAAAGAAGTAGAAAGGTGGGCAATCAAAGTGAGTGAGATTTTTAATGTATCGACTAATCCTCATGTGCGAAGCAAGGAATACTACTCAGACTATTATGAGAGACGTACTTATAGCGTTAGCCCCTGCTAGTATATTTGGTATAGTTAATTTTGGCCTCGATGCACTGCTTCGTATAGTAATCGGTATTGTTACTTGTGTAGCATGTGAGGCATTATATCAGTATTTCATGCATAAGAAAGTTACTGTTACAGATTTAAGTGCAGCAGTAACAGGTCTTCTTATTGCATTAAATATTCCATCAACATTAAATGTTGGTTTTGAAATCGTAGGATGTGTATTTGCAATTATCGTAGTTAAGCAGCTTTTTGGAGGACTTGGACAGAATTTCATGAACCCTGCACTTGCAGCAAGATGTTTCCTTCTTATTGCATATACAGGTCCGATGACTAATTTCGTTACATCTAACGGATTTTTAGACGCATATTCAGGCGCAACACCTCTTGCACTCCTTAAAGCCTGGTTCAGAGGTGCAGAATCAACAGGCGTTGTTTCATTAGCTAAGATGTTTATTGGTACAACAGGCGGTGTTATCGGTGAGACTTCAGCAATCTGCCTTCTTTTAGGTGGTATTTACCTCCTTGCAAGAAAGGTTATTAACTGGAGAATACCTGTAACATATGTAGGTGTATTTGCAGTGCTTATATTCCTTTTCGCACCAGGACATCATTTCGATGTAATCTACATGCTTGAGGAAGTATGTGGTGGTGGACTTTTCTTGGTGCTTTCTTTATGGCAACTGATTATGTTACTTCACCTATCACCTAATGGTAAAATTGTATTTGGCTGCTGCTTAGGTTTACTTACATTCATATTCAGAATGTTTGGTGGTTCAGCAGAAGGCGTTTCATACGCAATCATCTTCTGTAACCTCTTAGTACCTCTTATCGAAAGAGTTACAGTACCTAAGTCATTTGGCAAGAAAAAGCCGGAAAAAAAGGCAAAGGAGGCTGCATAAGATGAAGAAAATAGTTAAAGATGCATTAGTTTTATTTGCTATAACACTTGTAGCCGGAATTCTTCTTGGTGTTGTATATCAGATAACACTTGATCCTATTGCAAAGGCTAATGAGAATGCTAAGGAAAAGGCTTACAAAGAAGTTCTTGCAGAAGCAGACAGCTTTGAGACAATAGATGCCCTTCCTTCTGATGATGATATTAATGCTTCATCAGACATTGACTTCTCTAAGGATAAGGTCAATGAAGTTGCTATAGGAAAGAAAGGCGGCGAGACAGCAGGTTATGTTGTAACAGTTACAGATAGTGACGATTACGGCGGAGATATCAAGTTTACAGTTGGTATTTCAACAGATGGAAAGGTATCTTGGAGTATCATTCCTTTCAATCAGCGAAACTGCTGGTCTTGTTATGAGAGCTAAACAGGATCCATCATTTACATCACAGTTTAACAGAACTAAGTCTGATGCAGTTGCATCATTTTCAGTAGTAACAGATGGTTCAGCATCAGAAAGCAATGCTAATGTTGATGCAATCGGTGGTTCTACAATTACTTCTAAATCAGTCACAAAGGGTGTAAATTATGCGCTTGCAGTTTACAAGCTTGTGGCAGGAAACTAGGGAGGTGCGGACTTTGAATAAATGTATAGAAAGACTTTATAATGGTATTATTAAAGAGAATCCTACCCTGGTACTTTACACTTGGTATGTGTCCTACACTTGCGGTTACTACATCAGCAATCAATGGTATCGGTATGGGACTTTCTTCTACAGTAGTACTTGCATTATCAAACCTTATGATTTCATTACTTCGTAAGGTTATTCCAGATGGTGTAAGAATGCCAGCTTATATCGTGATCGTTGCATCATTTGTTACAATGGTACAGTTCCTTATGCAGGGCTTCCTGCCAAGTCTGTACGACTCACTCGGAATTTATATTCCTTTATTGTTGTAAACTGTATTATTCTTGGACGTGCGGAAGCCTATGCTTCTAAGAATCCTCCAATTCCTTCATTCTTTGATGGAATAGGTATGGGACTTGGATTCACAATTGCTATCACAATCCTTGGAGCAATAAGAGAGCTTATCGGTGGCGGTACAATTTTCTCAGATGGTACTAACGCATTATTTGATCTCTCAACAATCGGTTACACACCAGCAAGTATCTTTATCCTTGCACCAGGAGCGTTCTTTGTTCTTGCATTCATGATTGCTATTATGAACAGAATTAAGAGAAAGAAAGGCATGAAGCCGGCAGAAGTTCCTGACTACACAGAAGAGATAGAAGAAGCTAAGGCTGAGGCTAAGAATAACTAAGGGAGGTAAATATGGGATATTTTTCACAGTTATTATTGATAGCTGTAAGTACAGCAATTGTCAATAATGTAGTTTTAAGCCAGTTCCTCGGTTTGTGTCCTTTCCTTGGAGTTTCTAAGAAGATAAACACAGCAGCAGGAATGGGTGGCGCTGTTATCGGCGTTATCACTATTTCATCAGCTGTCTGCAGTCTTATATATGACTGTATACTTACACCGCTTAAGCTTACATATCTGAATACAATTGTATTCATCCTTGTAATTGCGGCACTTGTTCAGTTTGTTGAAATGTTTTTAAAGAAGACATCACCATCTCTTTATGAAGCACTTGGTGTATACCTTCCACTTATTACAACTAACTGTGCAGTACTCGGTATTGCACTTACTAACGTACAGAACTATAACACAGCAGCAGGACTTAATATTGGTCAGAAGCTTTTTAGATTCTGTAGTCAGTGGATTAGAACAGCTGTTGGTTTTACAATAGCAATCATAATCATGGCTGGTATACGTGAAAGAAATGAATTCAATGATGTTCCGGAAAGCTTTAAGGGAATGCCTATTGTATTACTTACTGCAGGACTTATGGCTATCGCATTCTTTGGATTTTCAGGTATTATTTAAGAGGAGGACGACAAGATGTCAGGTATAATTATTGCTGCAGTTGTTGTAAGCTGCACTGGTCTTCTTCTCGGACTTTTCCTCGGAGTAATGGGTAAGAAGTTCTATGTTGAAGTAGATCAGAAAGAGATAGATGTAAGAGCAGAGCTTCCAGGTAACAACTGTGGTGGTTGTGGATACGCAGGTTGTGATGCACTTGCAAAGGCTATTGCAGCAGGTGAAGCTCCAGCTAACGCATGTCCAGTTGGTGGCGCACCGGTTGCATCAAAGATTGGTGCAATCATGGGTGAGGAAGTTGGAGAATCAGTAAGAATGACAGCGTTTGTGAAATGTGCGGGCGACTGTGAAAAAGCAAAAGAAAATTATGTGTACTCAGGTGCAATGGATTGTACAGCAATGAACGTTGTTCCTAACGGCGGTTCTAAGGGATGTACATACGGATGTATGGGTTATGGCTCATGCGTTAAAGCTTGTCCTTTCGATGCTATTCACGTTGTTAATGGTATAGCAGTAGTAGATAAAGAAAAATGTAAGGCATGCGGCAAGTGTGTTGCTGTATGTCCAAGACACCTTATTGAAATCATACCATACAAGAGTAACTATACAGTTAACTGTTCATCTAACGATAAGGGTAAAGATGTTATGTCAGCATGCTCTGTTGGATGTATTGGATGTATGTTATGTACAAAGCAGTGTGAGTTCGGTGCTATTACAGTAGAAAACAATATTGCACATATTGATTATTCAAAGTGTACAGGTTGTGGAAAGTGTGCTGAGAAGTGCCCTAAGAAGATAATACATCTTCATTGATAATTTAATCACAATAAGTTATAATAAGAAACTGCCGTAGGCTTATGCTTATGGCAGTTTCCTAGTTTAAGAAAAGAGAAGATACACCTATGGCAGAGATGAAATCGAAGTTACAAGATTTTTATAAAGACTTGATTCCAGAAAATCAACATATTTTCTGGCTTATTCAGTTATTTTTGCAATCCTTGCCATAGGTGTGTTTTCTTTTTATTTTTCACTGGAAAGACATTCATATGGGAGGTTGATGGCTGGGAACAGCATTATAAGTCACTCATATATTATTCACAGTATTTAAGGGATTTCTTTAAAAATATATTTATCAATCATCAGTTTGTAATACCACAGTGGGATTTTGCAATAGGTGAGGGGAGTGATGTTATAGGAACATTTCACTATTATGTGATAGGCGACCCATTTACATTTTTCTGCTTTCTCTTTCCGGCAAAATACATGTATATATTCTATGAAGCAATGATTCTTTTAAGAATATATCTGTCAGGTATAGCATTTTCAATGCTGTGTTTTTATACAGGACATAAGAAAAGATATGTCCTTCCAGGAGCAGTAGCTTATGCATTCTGCTACTGGGCAATATACAATGCGGTAAGACATCCGTTCTTTCTTAACCCGCTTCTGTATTATCCGCTGCTTATATTTGGTGTTGAGAAGATAATCAGAGAGAAGAAAATGTGGCTCTTTACAATAACAGTAGCTGTTGCTGCAATGAGTAATTTTTATTTCTTCTACATGCTTGTGTTCACAACAATTATATATGTTATTGTAAGATTCATATTCTGTTATGGAAAGAATGTAAAAATGTGGGGCAAAGGAATATTAAGACTTGCAGTTTCATCGGTTACAGGACTGTGTATGGCGGCAATAGTGTTTCTCCCTGTGCTTCACGTTTTCTTAAGTGACAGCAGATTTAATACACCTAACAAAATGGGACTTGTATATCCTTTTTCATACTATGCAAAGCTTCCGGGACTTTTTATCGTTGAGGGTGATAATTTCTGGACATGCATGGGATTTGCAGTACCTGTGTTGCTTGCAGTGCTTTTAATGTTTAAGAGCAGACGTAAGTACACAATGCTTAAGACTTATTTTATTATAAGTGCGGTGATGATATGTATACCGTTTTTCGGACAGGCAATGAACGGATTTTCATATATGTGTAACAGGTGGATATATTCATTTGCATTATTATGTGCATATATACTTGTGTGCATGATGCCGCGTCTTATAACACTGGAAAGAAAAGAAATCCGCTTTATTGGAATTGCACTTACAATATATTTTGTGGTATGTATGTGCGTAAAGTATTCAAGAAACGGCAAGCTTATAAGTGCAGTTGCAATTGGAGTAATATTGCTAATTGGACTTAGCATAAAGAATGTTAATGAATATAACAGATGCATGATGGTGACAGTAGCGGTTATGCTGGCGGCATTAGCTAATGGTATATGGAAAAATGCTTCATTTGGGGAAAATTATGCGGCACAGTGCATAAGCGTTAAAATGGCACAGGAAGATGTGTTTGGAAGCGAGAAGGAGCTTATAAGTAAAGATGCTGAAGATACAGATTTTATCAGATATTCAGGCTCGGGACTTTCATACAATATGAATTGCATTACTGGAATATCGTCCTCTAATCTGTACTGGACACTTACTAATCCGTATGTATCGAAGTTCAGATATGATTGTGCAATCAGGCTTGATACGCTGCTTCCGCACAAATACACAGGCTATGATGACAGGTCATCTCTTATAACATTGTCATCTGCCTCAAAGTATCTGGTAAGTAAGACCGGCGGACTTGTTCCATATGGATTTACTTATGAATCAGAAAATGATGATTATGTAATGTATAATAACGACAATGAACTTCCATTAGGCTTTACCTATGACAAAGCTGTTAATAAGAATGAATGGGAGGGCTTAAGTGCAGTTGATAAGCAGAAAGCAATGCTTCAGGCTGTTGTTATTGACAGGAGTGGGAAGGATACCAGGGAGGCGCTTCCTGACAGGGTATCTGTTAAAGATTTAAGTTATGACAGCCAGATTAAAGATTATACAATGAATTATGATGCCAAAGAAGTACAGTGTACTGACAATACATTTGCAGTAACTAAGGCAGGTGCCAGGGTAACATTTAACTTTACAGGCAGTGGTGCAGGTGAGACTTACTTTAATATTAATGGGCTTGATTATGAAGGCGCAGCACAGTTCCAGCTGTATTTTGGAAAGAAAAAAGTTTGACCCGTTAGACTTATACTCTAAGTCAGACTGGAAAGAGCTTTCACATAATGAAAAGAAGAAGATATTTAAGAATTTCATATACTGGACACAGTCTACAAGCAGTGTTAAGCTTGGGATTACGACTGATACAGGAGTAACCAAGTCAATGAATTACTTTACATCTGATTACAGCTATTACAGTAACCAGCATGATTTCAGTGTGAATATGGGCTATTCGGAAGAAAATGTTACATCAGTTACAGTGACTTTCCAGAAGATTGGCGTGTATTCTTATGATGATATAAAGATTGTATGCCAGCCAATGGACAGTTACACTGACGAGATTAATACACTTAAAGAAAATGTATTAACAGATGTAGAGCTTGGAAATAATAAGGTTACAGGTCAGATAACACTTGACCGTAATAAATATCTGTGTCTTACAATCCCTTATTCAAAGGGCTGGAAGGTATATGTAGACGGGGAAAGACAAAAGCTATATAATGCTAATGGTCAGTATATGGCTGTATATCTTACGAGTGGAACGCATAATGTAACACTTAAGTATTCTACGCCGCTTCTTAAAGAGGGAGCGTTGGTGTCGCTTGCAGGTGTGGCCATCTTTGCCATGCAGCTTGTAATTAATAAGAGAAAGAAGAGGGAGTAATAATGTACAGAGAAGTTGCGAAACTTATTATATATGGTAATCATGAGGACACTATTCTTATGAAAATGTCCGATATTTTCAAAAAATTTGATAGGGATGAGGAGACTCTGACAAACTTATAAGTGATATATATGAGCAGATTAAGAGAATATTGGAGGTTGCCACAGATTATGGCTTTGATAAGAATTTATGGCATAATTACCTTACATTCTATCTTATAACTAATGAGAATCCATTCAGCCTTACATGTGAAAAAGGTAGGTGCTAATGATGGAAGTGTTAATGAATTTGCTAAAAACTGACTTCAAGGTGTTTATGAATCTGTTTAATTATGATTTCAGACCTATTGAGGCTGCACTTGGAATCAACTGTTTTTCACTTATATCTGATTACAAGGCAATTGTTAAGAAAGAGCTTATGTACAATAAGAATGTAAGTGAGAAGGTACAGGCTTTAAGCCTTAAGCTTGAGACAGCAAAGGACGAGAATGAGTTCTTTAATTATGTTACTGATTTCTATAAAGCATATGGTGTAGGAATGTTCGGACTTAATAAAGCATTCAGAGTAATAGGCGGTGATAATGGCGTTACATTTACCCTATTAATAATATGGATAAGGTTGTATTAGATGATCTTATTGGATATGAGATACAGAAAAGAAGCTTGTTGAGAATACAGAGAACTTTGTTCAGGGCAGAAAAGCTAATAATGCGCTTTTTTTCGGTGACAGCGGAACTGGTAAGTCTACAAGTATCAAGGCTATCGTTAATGAATATTATGACCAGGGCTTAAGAATGATAGAGATATATAAGCATCAGTTTAAGGATTTATCTAAATGTAATAGCGGCCATTAAGAACAGAAACTACAAGTTCATTATATATATGGATGATTTATCATTTGAAGAATTTGAGATTGAGTACAAGTTCTTAAAGGCAGTCATTGAGGGTGGCGTTGAAACTAAGCCTGACAATATTCTTATATATGCGACATCTAACAGAAGACATCTTATCAAAGAAACATGGAACGACAGAAATGATATGGAATCTTCTAACGGACTTCACAGATCAGATACGATTGAAGAAAAGATGTCGCTTGTTAATAGATTTGGGTGTCAGATAAGCTACTCTAAGCCATCTAATAAGAATTCTTTGATATTGTTATTGGCCTTGCAAGGAAGAAAATGTAAGATGACAGATGAAGAGCTTATGGCTGAGGCTAATAAGTGGGAACTTTCACATGGTGGAATATCAGGAAGAACAGCACAGCAGTTTATCAATTACTGTCTTGGGGGTAGAGAATTTATTTCAAAATAATGATTTAAAAACAGCGTTTTGAAAAATAGGATAAAAACAACAAAATAAAATCATAAATAGTATTTTAAATATAAGCCAATGGAATCGGATTCATATATAATATAATTTGTTGAGATGACACAGTTAGTTATAGAGAATAATGGGATTCCACATTGGCGTCCCTTAAGATAAAATATACCTAAATCATAATTTGAATGTCATATCTGCACGAAGATGAATGCAGTCTGTTCGGATTCCTTACAAGAGATGAACTTAACGTTTTAAATTATTAATAAATGTCAACGGAATAGGTCCTAAGGGGGCACTTGGAATATTATCAGCAATCAGCACAGATGATTTAAGATTTGCAGTACTGTCAGATGATGTTAATCTTATAAAGGCAGCTGTCCGGTATTGGTGCTAAGACAGCACAGAGGCTTATTATTGAGCTTAAGGATAAGTTAAAGGTTGAGGAAGCCTTTGAATGGCACTTAATAACAGAAATAAAATGCGGCAGCAGTAGCAGGATAATTCTATTATTGTTATGAATGATGCTGTTGAGGCACTTGTATCACTTGGCTATACAGTAAGGATGCGATTAAGGCTGTCAAGAAGGTTGATGATATTGATAAGAAGAATTCAGAGGCAATACTTAGGAGGCTCTTAAAAGTGCAACTTTATAGGTAAAATAAAAGAATATTTGAATATAAGAAGCATTTGATTATAAAATAGTGCTTAGTTATAAAAAGGGTATTTAATTATGAGGAGGTGAAATACAACGGGAAAAAAGAATAATATCCACAGAAATCCTTACGGAAGATGCAAAGATAGAGAATTCGTTAAGACCATTAAAGCTTGATGATTATGTAGGACAGGAAAAGGTTAAAAGAAACCTTAAAGTATATATAAAGGCAGCAAAGGAGAGAGGAGATTCACTAGACCATGTCTTATTTTATGGACCTCCGGGACTTGGAAAGACAACTCTGGCAGGAATTATTGCTAATGAAATGGGAGTTAATATAAAGGTAACTTCTGGTCCGGCTATAGAGAAACCTGGAGAAATGGCAGCAATACTCAATAATCTTAGTGAGGGAGATATATTGTTCGTTGATGAGATACACAGACTTAACAGACAGGTTGAGGAAGTACTGTATCCAGCAATGGAAGATTATGAGATTGATATAATGATTGGAAAAGGTGCTACTGCAAGGTCGATAAGACTTGACCTTCCGCATTTTACACTTGTTGGTGCAACGACAAGAGCAGGACTTTTATCTGCACCTTTAAGAGATAGATTTGGAGTTGTTAATCATCTTGAATTCTATAATTGTGATGAATTAAAGAAGATTATAGTAAGGTCAGCAGAGGTTCTTGGTGTTGATATTGATGATGATGGTGCATATGAGCTTGCAAGAAGATCCAGGGGAACACCACGACTTGCCAACAGACTTTTAAAGAGAGTGCGAGATTTTGCACAGGTTAAAATATAACGGAATATCAATAAGGATGTTGCTGATTATGCACTTAATCTTTTAGATGTTGACAGAGACGGACTTGATAGGAATGACAGGCTTATTCTTTCTACAATAGTAGAGAAATTTGATGGCGGACCTGTTGGTATTGAGACACTGCGGCTTCAATAGGCGAGGATTCGGGAACGCTTGAAGATGTATATGAGCCATATCTTATACAGAACGGGTATATTAACAGAACTCCAAGAGGAAGAGTTGCAACTAAAGCAGCTTATGATAATCTTGGCAGGCCATTCAAACAAAATAACATAAAATATTCTAAAGAATGTGTTTTATGATTGAATAGTAAGTGTATTTATTATATATTAATATGTTTATTTCTCATATATGGAGGAACTTATGTCATCAAAGAATACAACAAGTAATTCTTGGAGGTAAGGTAATCAAGCTTGGTGGATATGAAAGTGAGGAGTATCTTCAGAGAGTTGCATCATACATTAATAACAAGATAACTGAATTTAATAAAGAAGAGAGTTACAGACGAATGTCAGCAGAGCTCAGAACTGATATGATGTATCTTAATATTGCAGATGATTACTTCAAGGCTAAGAAGATGGCAGACAGTATTTCGTTAGATATTGAGAACAAAGGATAAGGAAATATACGACCTTAAGCATGAGCTTATTGCAGCACAGATTAAGGCAGAAAGTTCAGCAAAAGAGATTAAGGAATTAAAGAGTGAGATTAACAAGTATCAGAAGAATATTGTCAAGTTAGAGACAGAACTGAATGACTCTAAGAAGTGATTTACATAAGATTATCTGGTATTAATAATAACGGCTGTTGCAAATGCATTTGCAGCAGCCATTTAATTTAAAGGCGGTTACAACTATGAATGTTGATAAGAGAAAAACACAGGTGGAGGTTTTAGCACCAGCAGGTTCACTTGATATTATGAAAGCTGTTGTGGCGGCAGGGGCAGATGCCATATACCTGGAGGCAATATGTTTGGAGCAAGGGCATTTGCCAATAATTTTAATGATGAAGAGCTTATCTGTGCTATTGAATATGCACATTTATTCGGTAGAAAGGTTTATCTGACAGTTAATACTCTTCTTAAGTCAAGAGAGATAGAGAACAGTCTTATAGAATATCTTATACCATTCTATGAGGCAGGTCTTGATGCAGTGATTGTACAGGATATGGGTGTGTTTAACCTTATAAGAAAACATTTTCCTGATATGGATATACATGCAAGCACACAGATGACACAGACCGGAGTGTATGGCAGCAGGCTTTTAAAGGAACTTGGTGCAACAAGAATAGTCACTTCAAGAGATGATGAATCTGCAGGAAATAAAGCAGCTTCATGAGAGATTAGATGTGGAGATAGAAAGCTTTGTGCATGGAGCATTATGTTACTGTTATTCGGGACAATGCCTGCTTTCAAGCTTTAACGGAGGAAGAAGCGGCAACAGGGGAAGGTGTGCCCAGCCGTGCAGGATGCCTTATGATGTGTATGATAACGGCGAAAAGATTAATAACAGAAACAACAGTTACGCATTAAGCCCTAAGGATATGTGTGCATTACAGATACTTCCTGATGTTATAGAAAGTGGAGTGTATTCTCTGAAAATTGAAGGCCGTATGAAGAATGTCACATATGCGGCTATGGTAACGCATATTTACCGTAAATATGTTGATATGTATCTTGAGAGAGGACGAAAAAGGCTTCAAGGTAGATAAGAAGGATATTGATGACCTTTCAGATATATATAACAGAGGTGCATTTACTACAGGCTATTATGACAGCGTCAAGGGAAAGAAGATGATGTCACTGGGGCGTCCTAACCATATGGGAACGGGTGCCTTAAGGTAGTATCTAACAAGGCAGGAAGAATTACATTTAAGGCATTAAAGAATGTGAACAGAGGCGATGTCTTTGAGATTGATAAAGAGCATTCATTTGAGAGCGGAGCTGATGTGGCAGCAGGACAGACCTTGGTTGTTAATCTTCCTAAGAAATACCCGCTGTATGAGGGAAGAATTGTCAACAGAATGAATAATGCTAAGATTAAGGCATATGTAGCGGACAATTATGTCGGAATAACACCTAAGCTTCATGTAGATATGAGGCTTGTTGTAAGAAAGAATGAAAATATATCACTTACAGTAATGTATGATGGAATTGAAAAGACATGTACAGGAGAGATAGTTACCGAAGCACAGAGCCGTCCGGCCTCAGAGGAGGAACTGGTTAAGAATTTAAAGAAAACCGGCGATACATGTTTTGTGGTGGAAGATGCAGAAGTGCAGCTTGATGATGGTGTGTTTGTGCCTGTCGGCTGGATTAAGGAATTAAGAAGAAATGTACTTGAACAGCTTGAGACACATTTAAAGCACAGTCTTGTAAGAACTTATAATAAGCCTGAATGTGCAGAGACTGACGACAAGAAAGAAGCTGATGATAATAATTATCAGGTAAGAAAAGCTGCATACCTTCATGATATAGCGCAGGTAAAGAAAGCAGCATCAGTTTCAGGTGTTGAAAGCATTTATCTTGATTATAAGATGTTTTATATGAATGATGAGAATTCATTAAAAGAGGCTGTAAAGCACTGTCAGTCACATGGAATATATGTATATATGTTCCTTCCACATATTCTTAAGGCAGAGAAATATGATAAGTTTAAGTGCTTGTGTGAGAAGGCTTCTGACTGTGGCATAGACAGGTTTGTATGCCGTAATATTGAGCAGATTGGTTTTCTTGGAAGTGACAACTGGAAGAAATTATCTGACAAGGTGCATATTATTACAGACAGCAGCATATATATATTTAATACATTTGCAAAAGAAGAATTAAGAAGGCTGTGCAGTAATGCCGGGGTTATTCTTGACAGAATGACACTGCCGCTTGAACTTACAGATAAGGAGATGAAGCCTGTAATTGGAAGTGACACGGAACTTGTAGTATATGGGAATGTGCCTCTTATGGTATCTGAACAGTGTGTGAGAAGAACTTACGGAAGATGTGACGGAAGCTGGGGCAGCATTAATATTACAGGGCCGAAGGGCAGCTCTTATACGGTGGAAAGTATGTGTGAATTCTGTTATTCTGTAATGAATGGAGAAAAACTCAATCTTACAAAAGAAAATCCCGAAGAATGCGGTGTGTGTGTAATTCGTTATGAATTTGACGAAAGTGAAGCAGATGATATACAATTAGTTATGACTGATGGAGTGAGTGGTGGTACTACAGGACATTTTCATCAGGCAATCGACTAAGATTAAGTGACTTGAATAAAGGAGATTGCTATGCAGTCAGTTTTATTGAACTTACAAAATACATATTTGCTTTTCTAATGGCGTTTTATGTCCTTTCTGCTTACAGAGGAGCAATAATCCATAAGGAAGAAAAGAGAAAAGGAATATATATCCAGCAGTATATTATAATATTTGCGATACATTTTCTTGGATATTATGTGTTGTATCTTATGAAGGGTGAGACTAGATATATAGGCTTTTATTTTGTGCAGCTTATATATCTTATAATATTCATAGCATTTTATTATATATTGTATCCAAAGGCGTCAAGGCTTCTTGTTAATAATATGTGTATGCTGATGGCGGTTGGCTTTGTTATGATAGCAAGGCTTAATTTTGACAAATGTGTTAAACAGTTTGTTATTGCTGTACTTGGAACGGTTATTATGTTTCTTGTTCCATGGCTTATCAAATCAGTTAAGAGTTTCAGAAACTTTGGATGGATATATTGCATTTCGGGACTTGTGCTTTTGTGTGCTGTTTTATTAGGAAATAAGGTGTATGGAGCCAATCTTACATTAAGCATAGGAGCATTTTCTGTACAGCCGGCAGAATTTGTAAAGATATTATATGTAATGTTTGTAGCTTCGATGTTTAATAAGTCAACAACATTTAAACAGACATGTATTGTTACAGTATTTGCAGCATTTCATGTTATTATACTTGTGCTTTCAACGGACCTTGGTGCGGCACTTATATTTTTGTAGTATATATCGCAATGCTTTATATAGCAACAAGAAAGCTTTCATATGCTGGGGCAGGGCTGCTTGCCGGAGCGGGTGCATCTGTTATTGCATATAAGCTTTTTGCACATGTGAGGGCGAGAAAGTTATTGTATGGCGTAATCCGTGGGAATATATTGATACTAGCGGGTATCAGATATGTCAGTCACTTTTTGCAATTGGTATGGGATCGTGGTTTGGATATGGATTATGTCAGGGTATGCCTGATAAGCTACCTGTAGCAGAGAAAGATTTTATGTTTTCTGCTATATCTGAAGAATTTGGACTTATATTTTCAATAGCTCTATTCTTAGTGTGCCTTAATAATCTTATTCTTATGATGAATATAGCTTCAAGATGTAAGACACTTTTTTATCGTCTTGTAGCTGTAGGACTTGGGGTTACATATGGGGTTCAGGTGTTCTTAACTGTGGGAGGTGCAATTAAGTTTATACCGATGACAGGTGTTACACTTCCTTTTGTAAGTTACGGTGGAAGCTCTATATTAAGCTCGCTTATAATGTTTGCTCTTATTAATGGAATGTACAATATGAGACAGGATGAAGGTGACAGGAAAGATGGCAGAAAACAAAAAACAGGACAGACGAAGAGAAAAACAAAACATACAAAGTGATATAGTTGATAATGAAAAGAAGAATCTGCGAAATAAAAGAGACTAATATAATTGCATTCTTTTTTTGTAGGACTTTTCTTGCAACTATTGTGTATCTGTGTATATTTAATGTAAAAGATGCAGGAACAATTGTGAATAATCCTTACAATAAAAGAGTAGACAATCAGGAAAGCAAGGTTGTAAGAGGTGATATATTAGCAGATGACGGAGATGTACTTGCAACAACGCTTACGGATGAGGATGTAATGAAACACGTTATTATCCTTATGATAATCTGTTCTGTCATTCGGTTGGATTTACTTCTCTTACAGGGATGAAGACAGGAATAGAACAGTCTCAGAATTATTTTCTTTTAAGTGAGACAGATAATGTGCTTGATCAGATTGGTAATGACCTGTCTGGAGGAAAAGCAAAGGGGCATAATGTTACAACAACACTTAATGTTGAACTTACTAAAGCGGCATATAAAGCACTTGGTAATAATAAAGGTGCAGTTATAGCGATGGAACCTGCTACGGGTAAGATTCTTGCAATGGTATCGAATCCATCATTTGATGCAAATGCAGTAAATACCGATTATGATGAGTGGATTACTTATGATAGTGCGGATTCGGTGCTTTTAAACAGGGCAACGCAAGGGCTATATCCACCTGGTTCAACATTCAAGATAATTACTGCTCTTGCATATATAAGGCAGAATCAGAATGATTATTATAATTATTCATATAATTGCGATGGACAGGCATATATATCTGGTGGAACTACTATTGCATGCTTTGATCATACGGCACATGGATATCAGGATTTAAGAAAAGCATTTGCTAATTCCTGTAATTCTGCATTTTCTACGATTGGAGCAGGACTTAATAAGACATCTTTCATGAATCTGTGCAGTACATTATTATTTAATTCTAATCTTCCTGTAGGGTTTGAGTATTCTAAGAGTACAATGGCTGTAACACAGGATTCTTCGATAAGTGAGATGCAGGAGACTGGTATTGGTCAGGGAAGGACGATGATGACACCGCTTCACAATATGATGATAGCGGCTAGTGTTGCTAATGATGGCGTTATGATGACTCCTTATATTGTTGACAGTATAAGTGACAGTGAGGGAAGAATGGTTGTTAAGAATAAGCCAACAGAGGCAGGAACTGTGATGTCAGCAGAAGAGGCAGAATACCTTACAGAATGCATGAGAGAGGTAATAACTTCTGGTACAGGAAATTCTATGAAATATTCATCATATGAAGCAGCAGGAAAGACCGGTTCGGCACAGTATGATGACTCTGACAGATATCATAGCTGGTTTACGGGCTTTGCACCTTATGATAATCCCCAGATAGCAGTATGTGTGATTCTGGAAGGGGTTATTCTGGTGTGTCAAGTGCACAGGTAGTAGCAAAAGCTGTGTTTGATACATATTTCGGCTATTGATATTGAAGTCGTGAGAATGTATAATATTGTTTAGTGATTAATTGCATGATTATGAGGAATGATGATGAATACTGTTAACTATATCACTCCGTCAGATGGTGACATATATCTTGTTAATAACCAGACATATGTTAATTCTGGTGGGACTGATTTTGATAAAATATATAATAATATTACTGTGGATGATTCTCTTGAGAATATTTTTGCCGGAGCAGCAAAAGAATTTGGAATCAATGAGAATTTTCTTAAAGCTGTAGCACAGGCAGAATCAGGGTTTGATCCGGATGCTGTATCGTATTGCGGAGCACAGGGAATAATGCAGCTTATGCCATATACGGCAGAAAGCTATGGTGTTACGGATCCTTTTGATGCCAGACAGAATGTATATGCCGGTGCACAGATGTTATCAGAACTGTTAGACAGTTATGATGGTAATGCTACGCTTGCTCTTGCAGCATATAATGCTGGCAGTGGTTCAGTACAGAAGTATGGAGGAGTGCCTCCGTATGAAGAAACGCTTAATTATATCAGCAAGATTAATGATATATTAGGTGGTGCACTTGCTAATGACTCAACAACCGTTGATGGTGCATATGCTACAGATTTTACTGCAGCTTCTGATGTGAATGCTCCTGATACAATTACAGGGAATTATGCCAGTAAACATACAGCGACTGAAAGGACAGGAAGCAGTTATAAGGAACAGGATAACAGTTCGCTTATAAGTTATGAGGAGTATCTGTATGTATGTGAAACATATAAGGATATCCTTGCTAAATTATTTTCGGCAATATCTGCAGATAAAGGTGACAATTTAGCTGCAGAATTGTATAATATAGTCACAGGAACCGGTTCAGAAAGAATTGGTGTAACAGGAACGGATATTATTAATAATAACAGTGATGAACAGCAGTACATAAAGACTGGGACATATTATGGACAGATAGAGGCAAATGTTCAGCTTATTAACAGAATGCCTTATGATAATGTATATAAGAATGATCCACAGTCAGTATATCAGGCACAGGCATCTATGATAAGTCCACTTGTTATTAAGCTTTTGGAACAGTAATCCGGACTAACAAGAAAGAGGGGAATGATATGAGTGGTAGCCGAATTAAAGTGACATTGTACAACAGAACATTTAAAGAGATTGATATGTCAGATTTTACAAGAATAACAGAAGGGATTTTTTCTAACAGAGATGATATTGTAGAGGTTGCATTTCCGGAAGGGGTAGAGGTAATAGCACCTAATGCTTTTGAAAACTGCAGGAGACTTGAGAAAGTTGAGTTTCCAAAGTCCTTAAATCAATTGAAAATGAAGCGTTCATTAATTGCCTTAGTCTTAAAGAAGCGGACTATGGAAAGAATGTAACAGTTGCACCTGATGCATTTAAGGGATGTATTAATTTATAATTTCATTATTTGATAAGAAGCCTTTAGTGGCTTCTTATTTTTTGCAGACATATCATACTAAAAACTTGACAAATATTTCTGCATAATATAGGATTTCTTACAGTGGCCTGACTATGCGTTGGTGCTGTATACGTGGGCTTGCGAAAGATTTTTAGAAATTCAGCACAGAAACGAGGAAGATAATGAGTAAGAAAAAGACATTTGTTACACTTGAACAGCTTAAGGAAATCGACAAAACATATCCGACTCCTTATCATCTCTATGATGAGAAGGGAATAAGAGATAATGCAAAGAGATTAAAAGAAGCATTCTCATGGAATAAAGGTTATAGAGAGTATTTCGCGGTAAAAGCTACCCCTGATCCATACATATTAAATATATTAAAGGAGTACGGCTGTGGAGTTGATTGTGCATCTGAGACAGAGCTTATGATGGCGTATGCACTTGATTATAAGCCGGGTGAGATTATGTTCTCATCTAATGATACACCAGCAGAAGAATATGCTTATGCCAATGAGATTGGTGCAACAATTAATCTTGATGATATTACACATATTGAGTTTCTTGATAAGATATTAGACGGTAAGTTTCCTGAAACAATGAGCTGCCGTTACAATCCGGGCGGATATTTCCAGCTTGGAACATCAATTATGGACAATCCGGGTGATGCCAAGTATGGTATGACACACGATCAGATTATTGAAGCCTTTAAGATATTAAAGAGCAAGGGTGTTAAGCATTTTGGTATACATTCATTCCTTGCAAGTAACACAGTATCTAATGAATATTATCCTACACTTGCTAAGATTTTATTCGAGCTTGCAGTTGAGTTAAGAGATAAAACAGGTGCAGATATTAAATTCGTAAATCTTTCAGGCGGTGTTGGCGTTGCTTACAAGCCAGATCAGGAGCCTAACGATATTGCAGTTATCGGTGAAGGAGTACACAAGGTATATGATGAGGTTCTTGGTGCGGCCGGAATGGGGGATGTTGCAATATATACAGAGCTTGGAAGATTTATGCTTGCACCTTATGGATGTGTTGTAACAAAGGCTATCCACGAGAAGCACATTTATAAGGAGTATATTGGTGTTGATGCATGTGCATCTAACCTTATGCGTCCTGCAATCTATGGTGCATATCATCATATTACTGTTGCGGGTAAAGAGGATGCACCTTGCGACCACAAGTATGATGTCACAGGTTCTTTATGTGAGAACAGTGATAAGTTCGCAATTGACAGAATGCTTCCTAAGATTGATATGGGTGATTATCTCATTATTCACGATACTGGAGCACATGGTTATTCTATGGGGTACCAGTATAATGGTAAGTTAAGATCAGCAGAGCTTCTGCTTAAGGAAGATGGAAGTGTACAGATGATAAGAAGAGCAGAGACAATAAAGGATTACTATGCTACATTTGATTTCTGTGATGCGTTGGATAAGTTGAATTTAAAATAAACGAGGTTTGATATATTGAAGAATTTAGGTTATATAGCAGGCGAAATTACAAAGGGAAAGAATCTATCAGAAAATCTTTTAAAGTATGGTAATGGAATGTGTTCCATGTATAATGGGCTTGGATTTATCAAAATGTCCATCAATTATTATACTGTACTTGATATTGCAAGAGATTTACAGAATGATAAAGACCTTCTTAACATGATTAACAGACTTAATGAGCTTGTGGAGCGTTTCGTGGAGAATGATGAATGTGATGATTATGAGGCATTCAACGAACTCAATTCATTCCGTGAACAGATTATTGAGATTATGGAAGTTATAACAGCTTATGTTGACAGATTAAGAATATATGAACATGTACTTAACAGAGTTGAGTACAGATTTAACGAAGGTGAACTGGATTACGACTACTATAATACCTATATGACTAATGAGATTATGCATTATATATTGTCTGACAAGGATAATGTTGTTATTAATGGCAAGATTTCAGAGATAGTAGGACAGCTTCCTGTAAGAATGTTAAAGGACAGATTCTTTGAGCATATCAGAGACGCATTTACACTGTATCATGGTGCTGGAAAGGATTCGATAGATGATTTCTATTACACCTTAAGCACAAGTGCGATGCTCTCAGGTGAGGCGGGATTTGATAAGTTCCCGGATGTCTATGATATATATAACACACTAGCAGGGGCTGATTACAGAAATATTGATAAAGACGAATATGTAAGACTCAAAGGAGCACTTGATATTGCAACTGAGAAGATGACAGATTATGCTGATGTATATGTGCTTCTTACACAGGTTGTTAATGATGCACTCACAGTTGTTCTCACAAGAAGAAATACACTTGACAGAATAGAAGAGATAGAGAATGCCAAGAATGTTTTAAGTAAGACGAGAAATGCTTATGTTACAGGTGAAAGATTTGAAGATATTTCAGAAGATTTTGCTGCATTTGAAGGAAAACAGGAAAGAATTCTTGAGGCAGTATCATCTGGTGATTATGCAATAGAATACAGCCTTGCTAACTTTGTGGATGAGCTTAAGAAATATGAGCTTTTATCTGCATATAATGCTTTGTCTAAAACACTTAAGTTACAGTCAGGCAGTGATTTTGTTAAACTTGAATCAGAGGTATTTGCTGAGATTCCTGATAATTCTTATGCTGATGATACGGCAGAAAAGCTTATTATGGAACTTGACGACAGTTTTAAAAACATGAATGTAATGGTTAAGAGAGCTGTTATGGCATCAGTGCTTTCAAGTCTTCCGGTATTCTTTAACAATACGGAAGAGATACAGGCTTATATTAATAATTCTCTTATGCAGTGCAATGATGATGCAGAGCAGAAGGCAGTTGTTGAGATTATTAAGACAATGATAAGTGATAACTAATGCAAATGTGCTGATGTGCATATGAGAAGTTTAAGTTTTTTGGGGGATGTTAAGTTGAAATGGTATAGATATCTTTATCTTGGGGATAACGCAAGAAAAGCAAAATACAAAACATTTGGTCCTATTAGAAAGAACAGATTTACCATAGATACTTATATTGTTGCAATTTCTGTAAATCCTGATAATATTCTTGATGTTTATTCAGCTAATATGCTGAAACAGCCGCATTTTAAGAATAAATCGTACAGAGATAAAGTGTATGTTGTAGGACTTGCGAAGGGCAGGGATGAGGCACTTGAACTGGTAAGATGCATAGTTGACGACACATATTCCCATACAGGAGGCGTTGATGTCGCTGGTTATCTTAGGTTTGGCACAGAATTAAGGAAGGGCAGCTGACATGCTGCTGGAAAGGTGGGGCTATGCTGCATGTTTTATTGCTTATACTTAAGATAACAGGCATAGTTATCGCGTGTATTTTAGGACTTGTAATAATTGTTGTGGCAGCAGTTCTTTTGTGCCGGTAAGATATAAGGCTGATGCTGATTATCATGGTAAGTTCAAGACACATGCGAAATTGTCATGGCTTGGAATATTAAGGGTGCTTGTTTCGTATGATGAAGAACTTGCAATTAAAGCCAAGGCACTTTTTATTACAATTTACAGTAATAATCAAAAAAAAAAAAAAACTTCAAAACATAGGACATCAAAGAAGAAAAAAACAAAACACTCAGAAGAAAATATTTTTTCTGTAAACGACGATGAAGCCAAGAAGCTTACGGAAAATGAGGAAAAACCACAGATTAAGATGGCTGAGGCTGTGAGTGACACTAAAAAGAAGATACACAGGCTGTTAAAAATAATGTGGAAGATATTAAAGAGTCTGCAGAGAGTCTTAAAGAGACTGTATCAGAAGATGAATCTAAGACCACACAGAATAAGAACTTCTTTGATAAAGTTAAGGATAAATGCTTTGTAATATATACAAAGATTAAAGAGATAATAAACCTTGTAAAGGATACAGTAAAAAGGTTTCCGGAGCGGCTGACAAGCTTAAAGAAAAAAGTGAAGAAGGCAAAAGAATTTGTGACAGATGAGGATAATAAGGCACTTTTTCATTTTTTTGTGGAACAGTTAAAGACACTTATTAAGGTTATTAGACCTAAGAAATACAGAATTAATGCAAGACTTGGATTTGAAGACCCGGCGACAATGGGCAAAGTGCTTGCTTATATATCAATCTTTTATGGTATGTCAGGAGTTGACCTTTCTTTAGAACCGGTATTTGGTGAGAATATTAAAGAGGGCAGTATATTCCTGAAAGGAAATATACGTATATTTTCAGTGCTTGTGATAGCGTTAAGAGTGTATAGAAATGAACAGTTTAAAAAGTTTATTTCCAGATAGAGAAGGTTATGTTATAATGTTAACAGTACTTCACAAAACAAGGAGGGATTTTATGGCAGAGAATAATTTTGATTCAACAGTTGCATCACTTTTTAAGGGGATGGATGCATTTATATCAGCTAAGACTGTTGTTGGTGATGCGGTTACGGTTAAGGATACAATTATCCTTCCGCTTGTTGATGTTTCGTTTGGAGTTGGAGCAGGAGCGTTTGCAGGGGATAAGAAGAATAATGCCGGTGGTGGAATGACCGGAAAGGTTACACCTAGCGCGGTTTTAGTTATCCAGAATGGTGCAACTAAGCTTGTTAATATCAAAAATCAGGATACTGTAACTAAGATTCTTGATATGATTCCTGATGTTATTGATAAATTCAAGGGTAAGGATGAAAAGGTTGTAACTGATGCAGATATTGATGAAGCTATTGAAGATGCAACAGAGTAGTTTTTCATAAACATATGTAATGTGCATATTATATAACATACTTATTAAGGAAGTATATATATGTGCAGACTGCTTGGATTTATATTCTTCTGGATTGCTGTCGGAATGATAATAACACTGTTTATAATGGATAATGTATTCTTGTGCGTATGCATAATAATTACATTGATTGTTGTGGGTTATAACATGTTCTGCCAGTAATCAGAACAATATGTTGTGCTTTTGAGAGAATTTTGAAGAAAATTCTTGAAAAATATGTTGCAAAATATTTTTTTATCTGATACAATAATTTATGTTGTGGGTAAATTACCCAATACCGGTAAGGAGGTGTTATTGAAATGGCTAAGTGTGCAATTTGCGAAAAAGGTCCTCACTTTGGTAATGCAGTGAGTCATTCTCATAGAAGATCTAATAAAGTTTGGAATGCTAATGTTAAGTCTGTTAAAGTAAAGGTTAACGGAAATGCTAAGAAGATGTATGTTTGTACTTCATGCTTACGTTCTGGTTTAGTTGAGCGTGCATAATCTATGAGCTTTAAAGTTAATACCAGTATATTAAGGTGAATTGCGCAAAACGCGATTCACTTTATTTTTGGACATTCATTTGATAATCAAAGTTTAATAAAGAATTCGAAAATGTGTTTATTTTTCTGTAGAAAGATAGTATAGTATATATTTGTGCTATTTATATACATATTTTTATGTAAAGTTTGACTGCGCGAAACTTGCATCCGTATTACGGGTGTTAACAAATACAAGCCGCAGTATTGGAGGACTATCTATGAAGGGAACTTTGGAGAATAAACTTGGAAAAGTTTCGATTGATTCGGAAGTTATTGCACAGTACGCAGGTTCTACAGCAGTTGAGTGCTTTGGAATTGTGGGTATGGCTGCTGTCAGCATGAAAGACGGACTTGTTAAGCTTCTTAAAGGAGACAGCCTTACAAGAGGAATCAGTGTGGTTATAGATGAGAATAATCTTATTGAGATTGATTTTCATGTTATTATATCTTATGGTGTAAGCATTGCTGCAGTAGCAGATAATCTTATTGAGAATGTAAAGTACAAAGTATCTGAATTCACAGGCCTTGAAATTAAAAAGATTAACATATATGTTGAAGGCGTAAGAGTAATTGATTAATTGAAATATTGTTATAATGCTTAATTGCAGAATGGAGGATAATCGTGGCTACTACTACAATAGATGCAGCACTTGTGCAGAAGATGTTTCTTGCAGGAGCTAAGAATCTTGAATCAAAGAAAGAATGGATTAATGACCTTAACGTATTTCCAGTACCAGATGGTGATACAGGAACTAATATGACTCTTACAATTATGTCAGCGGCGAAAGAGGTAAGTGCAATTGCTAAACCAACAATGGAGAGTCTTTCTAAAGCTATTTCTACAGGTTCATTAAGAGGAGCAAGAGGTAACTCAGGTGTTATCTTATCACAGCTCTTAAGAGGCTTTACTAAGGAGATGAAGGGTGTAACTGAGATTACAGTTGAGACACTTGCAGTTGCAACACAGAGAGCGACAGAGACAGCTTATAAGGCTGTTATGAAGCCAAAGGAAGGAACAATCCTTACTGTTGCAAAGGGGATTTCTGATAAGGCTGCTGAGATTGCATCACAGACAGATGACATTGAAGAGGCTATGCGTATAATTATTACATGCTGAATATGTACTTTCTAAGACACCGGAGATGCTGCCGGTTCTGAAAGAAGCAGGAGTTGTGGATTCAGGCGGACAGGGACTTGTTGTTGTTCTTAAGGGAATGTATGATGCACTTACAGGAAAGGTTACAGATTTTTCTATAACAGAGAGTAAGCCATCCAATGAACAGACAGTTCTGGCGCAGGAAAGGGAGCTGCTGTAGAGAATGTAGATATAAAGTTCGGTTATTGCACCGAGTTCATAATTATGCTTGATAAGGAATTTGATGAGAAGACTGAAGCAGACTTCAAAGCATTCCTTACATCGATAGGTGATTCTATAGTATGTGTTGCTCTTGATGATATTGTTAAGGTTCATGTGCATACTAACCATCCAGGTCAGGCATTTGAGAAGGCCTTGGAATATGGTCAGCTTACTAAGATGAAGGTTGATAATATGCGAGAGGAGCATAACCAGAAGGTTGTTGCACAGTCAGAACTGCAGGCGGCAGCAGCTAAGCAGGCTATGGAGAAAAATTCTGAAGCTGAACAGAAAAAAGCTGAGCCAGCTAAGGATTTTGGATTTATCAATAATTGCACCGGGAAGTGGAATCGCAGAGATTTTTTTAAGGGACTTGGTGTTGATGAAGTTATTGAAGGCGGTCAGACAATGAACCCTTCGACAGAGGATATCCTTAATGCAGCAGATAAGATTAATGCCAAGACAATATATGTTCTTCCTAATAACAGCAATATTATTCTTGCAGCTAACCAGGCAGCATCAATTGTTGAAGACAAGGAACTTATTGTTATCCCTACTAAGACAGTACCACAGGGAATTACAGCTATGATTAACTTTGAGACAACACGCAGTGCTAAGGATAACGGTGATGCGATGACAGACAGTCTTTCAACAGTTAAGTCTGGACAGCTTACTTATGCTGTAAGAGATACATCAATTGATGGCAAGGAGATTAAGAAGGATAATTATCTTGGATTAGGTGATAAGGGACTTGTGCAGTTGGTACTGATATGGATGAGACTCTTCTTGAGATGATTGAGTCAATGATGTCGGATGAAGCTGAACTTATAAGTGTTTACTATGGAGCTGATATTGAAGAAGCTGCTGCCGAGGCAGTTGTTTCTAAGATTGAAGAAAAGTTCCCTGATGTAGATGTTGAACTTCAGTTTGGTGGACAGCCGGTTTATTATTATATTGTATCTGTTGAGTAAGAATTATGAATATAACAGAATTAAAGGGAATCGGCGCTAAGACAGCTGAGAATTTTAACAGGCTTTCGGTATACACAGTATCGGATCTCGTGGGGTTATACCCACGGGATTACGATGTATACCATGAGCCTGTTTTTTGTTAAAGATATAAGCCATGAATCAGAGCATACAGAGGTAGCTGTTGAAGGACAGGTATGCAAAAGCCCGGATATATATGGGAGCGGCAGGCTTAAGATATTAACTGTGACTATAAAGGATTATAATGGCGACTCCATAAAATGCAGCTGGTATAACATGCCATTTTTAAAGAATACATTAAGGCTTGGAACAAGATATGTATTCAGGGGAAGGCTGGTTAATAAAAGAGGCTGGTTATTAGAACAGCCGAAAATGTATACACTTGCTCAGTACAAGGAACTTCAGGGAACACTGCAGCCAATATATCCTCTGACTAAAGGTCTTACTAACAATGCTGTTACTAAGGCAGTTGCACAGGCACTTGAAAAATACAGCGCGGGACTTGAAAAGGAATATATACCTGATTATATAAGAAAGAGATATTCGCTTGCTGAGCATAATTTCAGTGTTGTTAATATACATTTTCCTAAGACAATGGAAGAATATGTTCAGGCGAGACACAGACTTGCGTTTGAAGAGTTTTTTTTATTCACGCTAGCAACTCTTTCATTAAAGAGTGCAAATGAACGCATACCGAACAGCTATGTAATACCAGAAAGCAAAGAAAAGGATCAATTCCTTGAAAGCCTGTCATATTCACTTACTAATGCACAGTTAAGGACTGTGTCAGAGGTTGCACAAGATATGTCAGGTGAACACCTGTGTAGCCGTCTGATACAGGGGGATGTAGGCTCAGGAAAGACAGTTGTTGCAACAATTGCACTTATCAATACGGTTATTGCAGGATATCAGGGAGCATTGATGGCACCAACAGAGGTTCTTGCAAGACAGCATTATGAATCGTTTGTTAAAGGCTTTGAAAAGGCAGGACTTGATATCAGAGTTGAACTTCTTGTTGGTTCAATGACAGCGAAACAGAAAAAGGAAGCATATGCAAGGATTGCAGATGGAACTGCCGGAATAATAGTAGGAACGCATGCGTTGATACAGGAAAAGGTTGAATATAAAGAACTGGCACTTGTTATAACAGATGAGCAGCACAGATTCGGGTGTAAACCAGCGCCGTGACTTTTCACAGAAAGGGAAAAAGCCCGCATATTCTTGTAATGAGTGCAACGCCAATACCAAGAACTCTGGCAATTATACTGTACGGTGACCTTGATATATCAATAATTGATGAGATGCCTGCGAACAGACTTCCTATAAAGAATTGCGTTGTGGATGAAAGCTACAGACCGAAGGCGTATGCATTTATACACAAGCAGGTTGCTTCCGGCAGACAATGCTATGTAATATGTCCAATGGTTGAGGACAGTGAGGCTGTAGAGGCTGAAAATGTTGTTGATTACACGGCAATGCTTAAGAAAGAACTTCCGGATATAAGGATAGAATATCTTCATGGCAAGATGCGTCCATCGTTAAAGAATGAGGTGATGGAAAGATTTGCAGCACATGAAACGGATGTGCTGGTATCAACTACAGTTATCGAGGTTGGTGTAAATGTGCCTAACAGCACTGTTATGATGGTTGAAAATGCTGAAAGATTCGGACTTGCACAGCTTCATCAGTTAAGAGGACGTGTCGGAAGAGGAAAGTACCAGTCGTATTGTATATTTGTTACAGTCAATAAGTCAGAGAAGATAAGAAAAAGACTGGAAATTCTTAATAAATCCAACGATGGATTCAAGATAGCTGAGGAAGATTTAAGACTGCGTGGACCGGGAGATTTCTTCGGGGTAAGGCAGAGCGGTGATTTTGATTTCGGAATAGCAGACGTATTCACAGATGCCAAGACTTTAAAGGAAGCCTCAGATGCAGCGAAAGATATGCTAAAGAAAGATCCTGAGTTAAAGCTTGAGAATAATGTATATCTAAAGCAGAAGGTTGCAGAGTATACGATTAAATGTTTAGAAAAGATTAATCTGTAAAGGAGATGTATGCACATGAGACAGATGGAATTTACAATGAGCAGGCCTAATCTTGTTAAGCAAGGTGATGAGGTTGATATAACTGAGGGTAAGCTTCCTAGCAGTTATTATTATACGATAGAGCCGGCAGTTGCAATGTCAGGAAACTATTCAACTCCTGACAGGCTTAAGTCAAGACATGGAGTTGTTAAAGAAGTCGGAGAGACAAGCAGGGGTTATTATGTGCTTGCGGAATTTGATGAATAATTGCGACTATTCGAATTAAGCAAAATTACAATTAAATGCAGAATAAAAATTATGCTTTTCACATATATTTTTTTACAAGTATATGCGGAAGGCATAATTTTTTATGTACCGCTTTAATTACAGGGAGGAAAGTATGTCAGACAGAAAGGAAAATATAAACTTTAATCTGTACGAGGATATAAAGAAACGCACTAATGGGGGGAGATATATCTTGGTGTGGTAGGTCCTGTACGGACAGGAAAGTCGACATTTGTAAAAAGATTTATGGATCTATGTGTAATTCCTGAGATTGCAGATGCTAACGAGAAACAACGCACAATCGACGAACTGCCACAGAGTAGTGCTGGAAGTACGATTATGACTACTGAACCTAAGTTTATACCTGGTGAGAGTGCAGCAATCTGCATGGCTGATGATATTAAGATTAAAGTGCGTGCAATTGACTGCGTTGGATTTATGGTTGATGGCGCAATGGGAGCAGAGGAGAATGGCAAAGAGAGAATGGTTAATACTCCATGGTCAAAAGAACCGGTTCCATTTTCAATGGCAGCACAGATTGGTACTGAAAAGGTGATAGAGGAGCATTCTACTATTGGAATCGTTATTACAACAGATGGCTCATTTACAGGAATAGAACGGGATAATTATGTCAACGCGGAGCAGATGGCTATAGATAAGCTGAAAAAGATTTCAAAACCGTTTGTTGTGATATTAAACTGTGTGAAGCCTTATGCTAAAGAATCTGTGCAGCTTGCAGAAGCTATGAAAGAAAAATATGGTGTAAATGTCTATGCTCTTAATTGTGACCAGCTAAGAAAAGAAGATGTTGACAGGGTTATATCAGGTGTGCTTAAAGAATTTCCGGTATCACAGCTTGATTTTTATGCACCTGCATGGGTTGAAAGTACTTGAGTCATCACACTGGCTTAAGATGCATATAGTAGATGTGGCACTTTCGATTCTTGATAATATAAATGTTATGAAGGATGCGTATCTTGAGTTGAATAATACATGCGAATACATAGAAAAGATTGATGTGAAAAATGTTGATATGTCAACAGGGAGGGTTGAAATTGAATTTAAGCTTTCGAAAGATCTGTATTATAAAATATTAAGTGAACTTACAGGAACGCAGATTAATAATGAGCATGAGCTTATAGATATGATTAAATCTCTTTCAGACAAGAAGAATGAACTGGGAAGCTTTGGTGATGCAATAAGCGAAGTTAATCTTAATGGCTTCGGAGTTGTTACACCTTCAAAAGAAAATATACAACTGGATGAGCCGGTAGTGATTAAGAATGGCAATAAATATGGAGTTAAGATAAAAGCTAAAGTTCCGTCTATTAACCTGCTTAAGACAGAAATAATGGTTGAAATTGCCCCGATTGTTGGAAATAGGAATCAGGCAGAAGATCTGATTGAATATATAAAAGGAAATATGAAAGATAATCCGGACGGAATCTGGGATACCAATATATTTGGAAAGACAATAGAACAGATTGTATCAGACGGAATATATGAAAAAACACATAATATGACAACTGAGAGCATGGGAAAGATTGGCGATACAATTGAAAAAGTAATGAATGAGAATTCAGGACTTGTGTGTCTTATTGTGTAAAAAAATACTTTAGTTAACTGAAAAGTTATGATAATATCAATTCAATTATAATTGAACGACAAGAGGTTTGCAATGGAAAAGAAAGGAACTGGAGCTGAACATGTAAGTTACAGACATAATGTGTTCAGAAACAAAATGCTTGGCTTTGAGAAAATATTATTTATCATAATGGTATCGGTTAATATCTTATATATTATAGTGTCGTTTGCTGATAAGAATCTGCCGGCTATAATGACAGAAGATATAATAAGATTAATATCCGTTACGGTGGTCCAGATTATAAGCTGCTGTTCATTCAGAATGATTAATTCCAGAGATAATTTTTCTAATGAAACTAAAAACAGGATGTGTTGTATATCACTGGTAGGGCTGTTTGCTGCTGAGGAACTTTTATTTTATTTTTGTGAACCCTTGTGGGTTGGAACAGCAGTTGTAATGGTGATAAGTTCATTTTTAATGACAGAAAGACCATTTTTGTTATATATGCTACATCAATAGCTGTATGGATTGCATCAGCATTTATGTATAATTACGGTGTCACCAGTGCAGTGAAGGCACTTGATGTAAGAGATTTTACAGCTACATTTTTACTGATAAGCTGTGTATTTGCAATATCGGTTATATTGTATAATTTCAATAAGCTGCAGGTGGAAGATGTTGTTGAATATTATGATGGCGAGAAAAAGCTTCAGGAGAAGCTTTCAACAGATTATCTGACACAGCTTCATACAAGGTTTTCTATATATGAGAACATCAAGCAGGCAATGCATGATTATTACTTTTCAGGGAAAGATGTATGTGTTGCGATGCTTGACATTGACTTCTTTAAGAAGGTTAATGACACATATGGTCATGACAAAGGTGATATGGTATTAAGGACATTATCACGGGTTATAAGCCAGTACACTGATGATACGATTCATGCAGGCAGATACGGGGGAGAGGAGTTTCTGATTCTTTTTTCAGGATATACGAGAAAGCAGGCAGGAAAGATACTGGAAGGAATGCTTACTAATTTTAGAAATCAGGAGTATGATTTCTTGCCTGAAGATGTTATAATAACATTCAGTGCAGGCTTTACATATCTTGATAATAAAAATATGGATGTGGAAGGCTTCATAAAATGTGCAGATGAAGCACTTTATTATTCTAAAGAGCATGGAAGGAACCAGATAACGTACTATAATGATCTGAAATTACGAGACATGCAGGTTAACAGATAACCAAGGAGGATTTATATTAGATGAACAAGAAAGTTGAAGATTATGTAAGAAGTATTCCAGATTTTCCAGAGAAACGGGAATTATATTCAGGGATGTTACAAGTGTTATCCAGAGTCCTGAGGGATTAAAGCTTGCAATAGACGGTCTTACAGATCTTATAGGGGATACAGAATTTGATGTTGTAGTTGGACCAGAATCAAGAGGATTTATATTCGGAGTTCCAGTTGCATATAATACCGGTAAGGGATTTGTTCCTGTAAGAAAGAAAGGTAAGCTTCCTTGTGAAACTATATCAGCAGATTATGAACTTGAATATGGTACAGCTACTATAGAGATGCATAAGGATGCGATTACTCCGGGACAGAAGGTTATTATTGTTGATGATCTGATTGCTACAGGTGGAACAACAGAAGCTATTATCAAGCTTGTAGAAGAGCTTGGAGGAGAAGTAGTGAAAGTTCTTTTTCTTATGGAGCTTGAAGGCCTTAAAGGAAGAGATAAGATTGCAGGATATGATGTCGAGTCAGTAATTAAATACCCAGGTAAATAATTATTCGGGCTGCTTTATTATATAAAGCAGCCTTTTTAAGATTGATAACAGGAGGCAGATATGGGGACACCACATAATGAAGCACAGACAGGAGATATAGCTAAGACAGTTATAATGCCGGGTGATCCTTTAAGGGCAAAGTATATAGCAGATAATTATCTTACAGATGTAATCTGCTTTAATACGGTCCGCAATATGTCAGGATTCACAGGAATTTATAACGGATGCAGGGTATCTGTTATGGGAAGTGGTATGGGAATGCCTTCAATGGGAATATATTCATATGAATTATATAATGTATATGATGTGGATAATATTATAAGGATTGGTTCAGCGGGAGCATTTGATGATGACCTTAATCTTATGGATATTGTACTTGGAATGGGCTCATGCACTGATTCTAACTTTGCGGCACAGTACAATCTTCCGGGCATATATGCACCGATAGCTGATTTTACGCTTTTAAAGACTGCATATGATGTTGCAGAAGAAAAACATTTTTCGGTTAAAGTTGGCAATGTACTGGCATCAGATGTGTTTTATAATGATGATACAACAGTTAATGACAGATGGAAGAAGATGGGTGTGCTTGCAGTTGATATGGAGTCAGCAGCGTTGTATATGACTGCTGCCAGATGCAGAAAACATGCACTTACTATTCTTACAATAAGTGACCATCTCTACAGGGTGAGAAGCTGTCAGCACAGGAGAGACAGACAGGATTTACTAATATGATGGAGACAGCTCTTGAAACTGCAGTCAGATTGCAGAATAACAGGCAGATGGAGGATTTATGACAGATACAGATTTAGAGATTATTGTTTTTGTACTGCTGGCTGTTGCAATCGGCGTGTATGTATGTGTAAGCAGCAGTATTAAGCGGAAGAAGGCAGGGGAGAATGCCATAAAGAAAGCGTGGGGCAAACGTGTTGTATACAAGGGAACAGATGAGAGCTTTGAATATATATATCGCATTATGCCAAAGGTAATCCGAGTGAATCTATGATTGATGATATAACATGGAATGATCTTGGTATGGATGAAGTATTTAAATGTATTAATAATACTAATTCATCTGTTGGACAGGAATATCTATATAAGATGTTAAGAGAACCGGTTGCAGATGCAGAAAAAGCTTCAAACTGGACAGGCTTGCAGATGAATTCACAGCTAATGAAAAAGAAAGAATCACAATTCAGAAGATATTTATGAATATGGGAAAAAAGCCGTAAGATTGCAGTTACAGATTATATCGGTTATATAATGGATATAGAGCAGGGAAGTAATATTGTGCATTATCTTGCGTGGGTATTTCTTATTGCTTCAATACTTGTTACGGTTCTTGTAACTCCGGTGCTTGGAATATGGCTTATAATTGCATCGGTAGCATTTTCAATAATTACTTATTACAAGTATAAGGCTAAGATTGAGAATTATTTCAAATGTATTAATGTTATTGTGAAAATGGCATCGGCATCTGAAGATATATGTGAAAGCAATATAAGTTTTCTTGAACCAGAGTGTAACAGGCTTAAAGAGATATTAAAGAGCTTTTCTAAAGTAACAAAAGGCTCATGGATGATTGAATCAGGCAATGTTGATGGTTCAATCGGAGAGGTTGTACTTGATTATCTAAGAATGATAACGCACATGGATATTGTGAAGTTTAATAAGATGACAAAGCTTATAACTGCCAAAAGTGAGGATGCATATAACCTTGTAGATACACTTGGATTCATAGAGACATCAATTGCTGTTGCATCATTCAGGGAAAGCCTGCCATTTTACTGTAAGCCTGAATTTGTGGAAAATACTAATAACCTTAGTGTGAAAGAAGTGTATCATCCGCTTATAGATAATCCTGTGTGTAATTCAATAACAACTAAAGGAAATGTTCTTCTTACAGGTTCTAATGCTTCAGGTAAATCAACATTTTTAAAGACAATAGCAATCAACAGTATTCTGGCACAGACTATAGGAACAAGTCTTTCCAAAGAATACATTGCTCCAGTATATAGGATATATTCTTCAATGGCATTAAGGGATGACCTTGCTAATTCGGACAGTTACTATATTGTTGAGATTAAGTCATTAAAGAGAATTCTTGATGCAGTTGGTAAAAAGGCAGAACGGTTCTATGCTTTATTGATGAGGTACTTCGTGGAACTAACACTGTTGAGAGAATTGCAGCATCATCAGAGATATTAAAGAATCTTAATACAGGCAGGGCGTTGTGCTTTGCAGCAACACATGATATTGAGCTTACAACAATACTTAAGGACTGTTACAGCAACTATCATTTTCAGGAGGAAGTTACTGAGGATGAGGTTAAGTTTGATTATAAGCTGTATGCCGGACCTGCAACAACAAGGAATGCAATCAAGCTTCTTAATGTTATAGGGTATGATAAGAATATAATTAAGGGAGCAGAACAGCGTGCAATGCATTTCCTGACAGATGGAAACTGGAAATCTTGATAAATGTTGTTTCTTGTGATATTATAAATTATTGCGAAGGCTTTTATTATAATTCGTGGAGGTAATAATATGGTTGGGTTAGTCAGCGCGCTCGTGGGCGAGATAGCTTATGAAGTGGTAAGATTTGTTATAATGCTTGCGTTACTGGTACTTGCAGTATTCGTAGGTGGTAAACTCCGAAAGGCAGCAGATGCCAAGAAGGCAGCTAAGATGGCTGCATCGGAGAATAAAGAGAAAGAGATTACTGAATAATCAGGAGGAAGTTAAAGTGCAGTACAGAGGTGTGAATGAATTAAGAAGATTATATCTTGACTTTTTTGAGAGCAAGGGACATTTAAAGATGAAGAGTTTCTCACTTGTTCCACATAATGATAACAGTCTGCTTATCATTAATTCAGGTATGGCTCCATTAAGCCATATTTTACAGGTCAGGAAATCCCACCAAGAAGAAGAGTGACAACTTGTCAGAAGTGTATCCGTACAGGTGATATTGAGAATGTAGGTAAAACAGCAAGACATGGTACATTCTTTGAGATGCTCGGTAACTTCTCTTTTGGCGATTATTTTAAGACTGAAGCTATTCATTGGTCATGGGAGTTCTTAACAGAGACTGTAGGACTTGATCCAGACAGATTATATCCATCAATATATGAGGAGGATGATGAAGCATTTGAAATCTGGAATAAGGAGATAGGTATTGCACCTGAGAGAATATTCAGATTTGGTAAGGAAGATAATTTCTGGGAACACGGTGCTGGACCTTGCGGTCCATGTTCTGAGATATATTATGATCGTGGCGAGAAAGTATGGCTGCGGAAAGCCAGGCTGTACGGTAGGCTGTGACTGTGACAGATATATGGAAGTATGGAATAACGTATTCTCACAGTTCAATAATGATGGTAAGGGTAATTATACAGACCTTATCCAGAAGAATATTGATACAGGTATGGGTCTCGAAAGACTTGCAGTTGTTGTTCAGGACGTTGACTCTATTTTTGATGTTGATACATTACAGGCACTCCGTAATAAGGTATGCGAGATGGCTGGTGTTAAGTATAAGGAAGATGAGAAGCAGGATGTATCTATCCGTGTTATCACAGATCATATACGTTCAGTAACATTTATGGTAAGTGATGGTATTATGCCATCTAATGAAGGCAGAGGCTATGTACTTAGAAGACTTTTAAGAAGAGCGGCAAGACATGGAAGACTTTTAGGGATAGAAGGAAAGTTCTTATCAAAGCTTTGTGAAACTGTAATTGAAGGCTCTAAGGATGGTTATCCTGAATTAGAGGAAAAGAGAACATTTATTACTAAAGTTATCTCTGAAGAAGAAGATAAGTTTAATAAGACTATCTGTTTTCATGATATGGAAAGCTGAACTTGCTTAAGGGTGAGAATGTATTATCAGGAGCAGTGACGCATTTAAGCTCTATGATACTTACGGATTCCCTATTGATCTTATGTCGGAACAATTGATGAAGCTATTTAATGGCATGATGAAGAGTTGGCAGAAATGCACTAAGGTAACAACTAATGGGTGCTGATGCAACTGTATATGATAAGATTGACCCTGCTATAACAAGCTTTGTCGGATATGACAAGAGAATCAGATACAGTGCACAACAGAAAGAAGTTGTTGACCATCTGAGGGTGCAACATTCTATGCTACTTGGTCAGGAAGGCGATAAGGGTGTTATTAAGACATCTGAAGGAAATTCACTGTTGCTTTAAGAACTGTTCTTGACTAAGTGATCATGTTGAGCAGAAGGGTTCATACGAACTGTTGATCCTGACAGATTAAGTTGATTTAAGACTTTACACATTTCCAGAGCATGACTAAGGAAGAGATTGCTAAGGTTGAAGATATTGTTAATGAAAAGATTGCAGAGGCTATTCCTGTTGTTACTGATGTAATGACAATTGAGGAAGCTAAGAAGACAGGAGCTATGGCACTTTTCGGTGAGAAGTATGGCGAGAAGGTAAGAGTAGTTGCTATGGGAGACTTCTCTAAGGAATTCTGTGGTGGTACCCATGTTGCTAATACAGCTAATATCAGACTTTTCAAGATTGTATCTGAGGCAGGTGTTGCTGCAGGCGTAAGAAGAATTGAGGCTCTTACAGATAAGGGTGTTATGAAGTACTACGCTGAACTTGAGAAGACTATTGAAGAGGCAGCTAAGGCAGCCAAGGCAGAGCCCGTACAGCTTGTTAAGAAGATTGCAGCTATGAATGATGAGATTAAGTCACTTATGTCTGAGAATGATAAGCTTAAGGCAGAGCTTGCTAATAATGCACTTGGAGATACAGCAGGAGATATCAAGGAAGTTAACGGCGTTAAGTATATCGCAACTAAGGTTGACGGTGTTGATATGAATGAACTTAGAAACCTTGGCGATAAGTTAAAGGTAGAGATTGGTTCAGGTGTTGTTGTTATCGTCAGCGCACAGGGTGCTGATAAGGTAAGCGTTATTGCAATGGCTACAGATGATGTCGTTGCAAAGGGTGCTCATGCTGGTAATCTTATTAAGTCTGTTGCTTCACTTGTTGGCGGCGGCGGTGGCGGACGTCCTAATATGGCTCAGGCTGGTGGTAAGAACCCTGCCGGTATTGATGAGCTTATTGCTAAAGTACCTGATACAATTCTTGCACAGATTGGATAATTGGGGCTTGACGATTTGCAAAAAAAATGTGATATAATGTTTTTGTGCGATTAGTAAATTACCCTATTTATGTAGTTTGGCGCACAATTTGCAACAGAAGGGTGGTCAGGAAAGTATGTCAAATGTCATCGTTAAAGAAAACGAGTCTTTAGATAGCGCATTACGCAGATTCAAGAGAAACTGCGCAAAGGCAGGCATTCAGCAGGAAATTCGTAAAAGAGAACATTACGAGAAGCCAAGCGTAAGACGTAAGAAGAAGTCAGAAGCAGCTAGAAAACGTAAGTTCAACTAATAATTAATATTTTTGACATGAGAGAGCGGTGCTTAGGCATCGCTCTTTTGGATTTATAATAAAAAATCCGGTTTTGCTGGAAAGTCTCAATTATAAACTTAACAGGATACTTAATTTTGAAGCAACAAATCACAACTATTTCAGACAACATATAACGGATATTAAAGAGAGTCTTATTAAAGAATTAGAAATAGGAAATATAATGACAGACTAAAATCATACTTTAAAGGATAACAGCATAGAATATAAAAAAGATTTTGGAAGTCTGCTTATATGGTCGATTTTATCAGCAGCGGTATAAGGCTCGGACAGATGTGTGATCTTAGCAGAGATGTTGTTGCAGGACTTCCTGTTATATCAATGCTGGGTGACTGCGAGGTTTTTATAGAGAATTACAGGGGGGATACTTGAGTATTCAAGCGAATATCTTAAGGTTTCTACGAAAATAGGTAATATAAGAGTGAGCAGGGAGCAATCTTGTGATATACCATATGAATCAGGACGAAATCCTTCTTAGGGGACGCATTGGCAAAGTTTCTCTAAAAGGAGAGGCTGATGAAAAGGATACATAATTATATTGTTATTGAAATATCCGGATGGGAGCGGGAAAGGTTCGTTAATCTGTGCTGCAGGCGCGGGATTACATTATATAACTGCCAGTGTGTGAAAGAGACAATAAGAGCGAGAATAACAAGACAGGATTATTTCAAGACTAAGGAAATGCGAAGAAAATGTCATGTTCATATTAAAGTTTTAAAGAAACATGATATAGAGTTTCTTTTTGCAAGATACAGAAGAAATTATTCGATAATTGCTGGCTTTGCCACTGCATTTGTATTGATGTTCATTGCCAGCAGATTCGTGTGGAGTATTGAATTTGACGGAAATTACATATATACAGATGATTCAATGCGTAGGTTTCTTAAAAAGAGCATGGCATCAACACAGGTGATAAAGTTAAGAATATAGATACAGAAAATATCGAGAAGGCAATTAAAATGAACTGTCGCAGGTTACATGGGTTAATGTACGGATTGAGGGAAATATTCTGAAAGTCAGTATTGATGAATCTAAAGCTGATGAGCTACACAGCACCACTAATGATGGCAATATAATATCAGGATATTCCGGTGTTATTGAATACATTATAACCAGAAGCGGAACACCGAAGGTCACTGTTGGTGACGAGGTATCAGAAGGCGACATACTTGTTGAGAATACATTGTATGTTCCTGATGATTACGAGGAGAATATACAGCAATTTCAGACGCAGGCTCAGGCGGATATTCTGATAAGAACGCAGTTATCATGGGATAATGAGATAAATGCGGTATATGCCGATAAAATATATACTGGACGAAAGATGACGACATATGCTATAAGCATAGATAAATATGAAATTTCTCTCGGCTTTCCACGACATTTAAAAAGAGTATGACAAGGTTGTTAATGAGGGGAATATAAAGATTGGTAATCTGATTGCACTTCCTGTATCTGTACAGAAGATTACTCTTAATGAGTATAAGGAAAATGAGGCTGAGTACAGTGAGGAGGAAGCAGCGGCTATTCTTAATGAAAAAGCTGAGAGATTTATAAAACATTTGAAAGAAAATGAAGTGCAAATAAATGATTATCATGTTAATATAGAAAGAAGCGGGGATAAGTATATTGCACATGCTGATATTGATGCAACTGTTCCTGCGGATTTTGATGTTAGAAAGGTGGAGACATCTGATGAGTGAGGTAGAGAGTCTTATTAATATACCGGTAGAACACTGCTCCAATATATTTGGACAGTTTGATGAATATGCGAAGGTTATAGAGAAAACACTTAAGGTTACGATTATTGTAAGAGACAGCTCTGTGAAGGTTATAGGTGCAGAGGCAGCAGTGCAGAGAGCATCAGGAGTACTCAATTATCTGTATGAGCTGTCTAAGAGAGGCAACCAGATTACAAGACAGAGACAATGCATTTATCATACTTGATGAGGCACAGAATACAACTCCTGCACAGATGAAGATGTTTCAATATTGAGAATTCTTCTTTCAGGGGCTACTAACTGTGCAGAAAAGAACTGCAATATTTAAGGCGGTCAGTGAGGGTGTAAAGGATTTTAAGGCGATTGCTATTGTATGTTCAGGAGACCAGCCTGCTTATCCGTGTGGAATATGCAGACAGGTGATGTCTGAATTTTTCAATCCTGATACAAGAATTATTGTTGAGGAAGGCGGCGGGCTTAAGACTTATACAATGAGTGAAATTCTGCCAGACAGCTTTTCGTTATAGTATAATATTGCTTATAAATGTTAATACTTCCCAGTAAGGACAACTTACAGGAGGGAGTATTGATGAATAAGAAATCATTCTGGCTTTATGTTGTGATTATGACTATGGCTGTAATAGCTGTAGTACTTGCAATATTTATACTTGTGGTAACAGATAATAAGAAGCCTTCTAATCAGCATTTTAAAGAAGAGGTAAGCTCGCAGGTGACTAAAGTAACTGAAAGTGAAGAGTACCAGTATGTGCTTAAGTACGAAAGAGATACTTTAAGAATATACAGAAATATTGCGGATGAAGGACGAGAAGTGTTCTATGATTATGCAGATATTAACATTGATTCACTTCCGGATGATATAAGAGAAAGACTGACTAAAGGGATATATTTTGAAGGAGAAGCACAGCTGTATGATTTTCTGCAGACATATAGCAGCTAGAAAGGATATACATTTACATGGTTAAGATTATTTCGGACAGTACAAGTGATTTGACTAAGGAACTTATAGACAAGCTTGATATATCGGTTATTCCGCTTCACATTCTGCTAGGCAATGATGAATATAGGGATGGAATTGATATTACGCCAGATAAGATATATGAATGGGCAGATGAGAATAAGACAACACCTAAGACATCGGCGGTGTCTATTGATGATACAATAGAGATGTTTAAATGTGTTCTAGAAGAGGATAGGGATATTGTCGCATTTGCAATATCAGAGGATATGTCAACTACAGCTAATGTGTTCAGACTTGCGGCAAGAGAGCTTGAGGCAGAGGACAGGATTCATGTAATTGACTCTGAGAATCTGTCTACAGGAATAGGACATCTTGTTGTCGAGGCTGCTGTTATGGCAGGAAAAGGCATGTCTGCAGCTGACATTGAGAAGAATATATTAGAATTAAGACCGAGAGTCAGGGCAAGCTTTGTTGTCGATACGCTTACTTACCTTCACAGAGGAGGAAGATGCAGCGGACTGGCTGCCATGGCTGGCGGTGTACTTAAACTTCATCCAAGAATTGAAGTTAATAATGGAAAGATGAATCCTGGAAAGAAGTACAGAGGACGCATGAAGAATGTTGTACTGGATTATGTTAAGGATATGGAAGAAGACCTTAAGAAGGCTAAGAAAGACCGTGTATTCATTACACACTCTGGCTGTGATAAAGAGATAGTTGATGAAGTAAAGAATTATCTTAAACAGCTTGATGTGTTTGATGAAATATATGAAACAAGGGCAGGCGGCGTTATATCTTCTCATTGTGGTCCGGGAACATTAGGAGTTCTTTTTATTGCAGGTGAGTAATTTCAGGAGAAATGTATGGCTAAATTTACGAAAAAAGCGATAATGGACTGTTTTCTTAATATGCTAAAGCGTAAGAATATTGACAGGGTAACGGTTACAGATATATGTGAGGAATGTGGAATTAACAGGAATACATTTTATTATTATTTCAGTGATATATATGATGTGCTTGACAGTGTTCTTATAGAAGAGACAGAAAAGAATATTGATATTACGGAAGATGCAACTTTTTATGAGACATATAGTAAGGCAGCTTCTGTTATTATTGAGTATCGTGCAGCAGTTATTCATGTGTATAATTCCAGAAACAGAGATATTATTGAGAAATATCTGCATAATACAACAGAATATCTTGTTGGACTTTTGTTAAGAAATATTCTAAAGACCATAAGCTTACAGAAGATGACAGAGAGTATATAACATGCTTTTACAGCTATTCTATTGTTGGAATTGTGTCAAGATGGATAGGTGATGGAATGCCGCCATATGATAAAGATCTTATTAAGCGTTTTTCTGAATCATTTGATGCAACGATTGATACAATGATTAATCTATGTGAAGCTAATAATTAGTTATTAAAAACAGACAAAACATGTAAAGTGTTCGATTTTGGGACAAAGTACATGCTTTGCCTGTTTTTTTATTTGGAGAAAAATGTATGCTAAATATAATAAAAACGGCAAAAATAAATAAGAAAGCACAGAAAGGTGGAAAAGATTATGAGCAAAAAGGCGTTAAAACTAGGAGCAGCTTCTATTCTTGCACTGGGGGCAGGTGCAGCAGTTGTATCAAAAAAGAACAAAAGGAATGAGCAGAGGAAGGTAACTAAAGACATTCAGAAAAAAGAGCACATGAGGAGTTCCGTAATACTGAAAGAGGGAAATATACTAAGAACAGTAAGGGATATATTACTCTAATGGTAACTATGAAGCATTTGCAAGACCGGAAAAACCAGAAGGAGTTGATGATAAATCAGCTTATATTGTAGGAAGTGGTCTTGGTGCATTAGCTGCAGCGTGCTTTCTTGTAAGAGATGGACAGATGAAGGGTGAGAATATTCACATACTTGAGGCTATGGATATTGCAGGCGGTGCATGTGATGGAATTAATGATCCTACAAGAGGTTATGTAATGCGTGGCGGACGTGAGATGGAAAATCATTTCGAATGTCTGTGGGATTTGTTCAGAAGTATTCCATCCATTGAGACTCCGGGAGTTTCTGTACTTGATGAATATTACTGGCTTAACAAGCATGATCCTAATTATTCTCTTTGCAGGGCAACTGTAAACAGAGGTGAAGATGCACATACAGATGGCAAATTTAATTTAAGCCAGAAGGGCTGTATGGAAATAATGAAGCTGTTCTTCACTAAAGATGAGGATTTGTATGATAAGACAATTGAAGATTTCTTTGATGAGGAAGTTTTTGATTCAGATTTCTGGCTGTACTGGCGTACGATGTTCGCATTTGAAAACTGGCACAGTGCGCTTGAGATGAAACTTTATATTCAAAGATTTATCCATCATATAGGCGGACTTCCTGATTTCTCAGCATTGAAGTTTACCAAGTATAACCAGTATGAATCACTTATCTTGCCTATGCAGAAATACCTTGAAGATGCAGGTGTTGAGTTCAGGTTTAACACAAGAGTTGATAATGTAATCTTTGATTTCAGGAATGGAAAAGAAGATTGCAAAGACTATTGAATGTACTGTAAAAAGGTGAGACTAAGTCAATTGATCTTACTGAGAATGATTTGGTGTTCGTTACTAATGGAAGCTGTACAGAAGGTACTATATACGGTGACCATACACATGCACCTGTAGGTAATGCAGAGGTAAGAACAAGCGGTTGCTGGAGTCTGTGGAAGAATATTGCAGCACAGGATAGTTCATTTGGACACCCAGAGAAGTTCTGTGGTGATATATCAAAGTCTAACTGGGAGTCTGCAACTGTTACAACAAGCGATGAGAAGATTATTTCTTACATTAAGAAGATATGTAAGAGGGACCCAAGAACTGGAAATGTTGTTACAGGCGGTATTGTAAGCTGTCAGGATTCTAGCTGGTTATTAAGCTGGACAATTAACAGACAGGGACAGTTTAAGGAACAGAAGAAGGATGAGGTGTGTGTATGGGTATATGGTCTGTTTACAGATGTACCTGGTGATTATATCAAGAAGCCTATGAAGGAGTGTACAGGTAAGGAAATCACAGAAGAATGGTTGTATCATCTTGGCGTTCCGGTTGAAGAGATTGATGAGCTTGCTAAGAACCACTGTAACACTACACCAACAATGATGCCATTTATTACTGCATTTTTTCATGCCAAGAAGAAAAGGTGACAGACCTGATGTTATTCCTGATGGCTGCGTTAATTTTGCATTTCTTGGACAGTTTGCTGAGACTCCGAGGGACACAATATTTACGACAGAGTATTCAGTCAGAACTGCTATGGAGGCTGTATATGGACTTCTTGGTGTTGACAGAGGTGTGCCGGAAGTCTGGGGCAGTGTATATGATGTAAGAGACCTGCTTGATTCATCTGTTAAGCTTATGGATGGCAAATCTCCATTAGAGATTGATTTAGGACCGTTTAATGTTATCAAGAAGGTTGTCTTAAAGAAGATAAAAGGAACTGTTATTGAAAAAGTGCTAAAAGACCATGATGTAATTAAAGATTATATGAAATATTAGTTGAAATATTAGCTGAAATGTGTTGAAACATGAAGGGATACCAGTTAAACTTATGGCTGGTATCCCTTTTGCAGGGAAATAATACATCAGGAGATAAAAGTGAAGAAGACTATAATATTAACTTTGTTATTGATAACAGCTCTGGTTGCAAATGGATGTGGCAATAAGAAAAATGTAACAGACATGAAAGATAAAGAAACTACTGTCTCAGCGGTACAACAGGAAACAACACAGTTAAGAACACAGGAGACAACTACTGGACTGACAATGGATTCTGAAACACAGCAGGAAGAGACAACAGAAGAAGAAAGCAAGACAGTTGTGGCAACGGAGGTTACGGATTCTTCACAGACTGTATATGAGACAGCACCACAGGTAGCAGAGCCAGATAATAATAGCTTTGCAGCGGGTTATGCAGCATCATCACAGTATTCTCAGCTTGTAATTGTCCAGTCGAATGGAACAAATGCAACTGTAACTATGCATGAACTGCAGGATGGCGTATGGACTGAGATTTTAAGGACAGATGGATTTGTAGGTTTTAATGGAGTTGGTGAGGCGAGTGAGTTTACATCAGCTACACCACAGGGAACATTTCCGTTGTATTTTGCATTTGGAATTAATCCGGATCCGGGAACGAAAGTTCCTTATCTTCAGGTAGATGAATATGATTACTGGGTAGGAGATTCGTCTTCTCCTTTATATAATCAGTATGCAAGAGCTGATTCTGATACAGACTGGGACAAGAGCAAGTCTGAAAGAATAATTGATTATCCGACAGCTTATGGGTACTGTCTGTTTATTGGATATAACATAGAAGGTGTTCCGGGAAAAGGAAGCTGTTTTTTTTCTTACATTGCTCTAATGGAAGACCAACGGCAGGCTGTGTATCAGTACCAGAGTCTGATATGGCATTTATATTAAGAAATATAGGTGATTGTGGGATAGTGATTGAGTAATCACTATCCCAATGCTATATCAAGAACCATCATAAGTGCAAATCCTACAGCGGCACCTATAGTTCCTATATTGCTGTGTTCGCCGTTCTGTGATTCAGGAATAAGTTCCTCTATTACAACATACATCATAGCTCCTGCTGCGAAAGAAAGCAGATAAGGAAGAACAGGCGTGATAATACCAGCAATAAGAATTGTTATGAATCCGCCGACAGGTTCAACAACACCAGAAAGCACTCCGCATATGAATGCTTTCTTCTTACTCATGCCTTCACTGCATAATGGCATTGATATAATTGCTCCTTCTGGAAAATTCTGTATTGCAATACCAATTGCAAGAGCCATTGCAGCAGTAGCAGTTATTCCTGAATCTTTCATCATTGCACCGGCGAATGCAACACCGACTGACATACCCTCAGGAATATTATGTAATGTCACAGCAAAAAGCATCATTGTAGTTTTGGATATGGAATTGGTTCTAATACCTTCCTGATTTCTGCTTTCAATATGCATATGTGGAATGACAGTATCAAGAAGCAGAAGAAAGAATATTCCTGCGAGAAAAACCAACCAGTGCAGCCAGCCATTCCGGAGCACTGCTTCCTTTTGACATATCTATAGATGGTATCAGCAAAGACCATACTGATGCGGCAATCATAACTCCTGCCGCGAATCCTAAAAGCATTTTCTCAAACTTTGGAGCAATCCGTTTTTTTTTAAGAAGAACACCATGGCAGAGCCAAGAGATGTTCCGATAAAAGGAATTGCTAATATTATAAATTCTGACATAAAAGCTCCTTTCTATGTAAGTTAGGCATAACTAACATTATTATTATAGCATTTAAGGGTTTATATTACAAATGTTTTATCGAAAGAGAGTGATAATATGCCAAAAGTTACCTGTAACGACTTTCTGAAATAAAAGTTTCCTACAACGACTTTTTGTGATAGAATGTTTCTATACAAGTTGGAGGTGTCAGATATGGGGAATGTAGTTGATAAAGGAACCAGCTTTTTGTTTCATGTGAACAGGTATGTGGCAGGTAGTGAAACTGACATGTATAAACATGGATATGCGGAGCTTTTTATATGTGTCTGATGGAAGCCTTACTGAGCATGTATGTGGGGATAAGGTGCATATAAAGAAAGGCGATGTATGCTTTATTAATTCGGGGTGCGTACATAAGGAAAGCTTTGAGGAAGATGACACATTTGTAATAAGACTCGAAGTGTCAGATGAGATTATTAATGTGGTTATAAGTAATGCTATGGCGGATAAACAGGCGGGATTATATTAAAGAGCTTGTTAAAGTGTTAAAGAACAGCGGATATATACATTTTGGCTATAAAGATGATTATGATAATGAGCTTAAGGATATGCTTACTGCTATGATAAGCGAGTGTGGTGTGGCGGATATGGCGTCTGCATATATATGTCAGGGGCTTATGCTTAGGATTCTGTGGCGGCTAGGAACAGTATATGAGTATGCACAGTCAAGATACATAAGAAAAAGAAAATTAACTGGCTTTTTGCATCAGGAAATTACAGATTTTATTGAAGATAATATGAAAGATGTTACAATAGATATGCTTGTTGAAAGATTCGGTTATCAGGAGGATTATTTCAACAGGTTTTTAAAGGCACAGACAGGTATGACTTTCACGGAATATCTGCAGGATTGCAGATTGAACAAATCGGCCATTCTCTTAAAAAGAAGATTCAATGGATGTTGATGAGATTATAAAGGAAGTCGGATATAGAAACAAAGGATATTTTTACAGGATATTTACAGAGAAATACAACATGACACCTGCAAAATTTAGAAAATATATTAAAGAAAAGGAGTTTACGATATGAGTGATATGTATAACAATCCGGTACAGAGGGATTCTTTCCAGATCCTTCGGTAGTAAGAGTTGGAGATGACTATTATATGGCTAATTCAACATTTCAGTATTTCCCTGCAATTGCAATCAGCCATTCCAAGGATATGATTCACTGGCATGTAATTGGACATGCAATTACAGATTCAGAAGAACTTGATTTAAGAGATATTAAAGACTCACATGGCATATGGGCACCGGATATTAATTATATCGATGGTAAATTCATTATAATGGCAACTTTAAGGCTTAACGGAGATGGCAAAAGAGATAATAATGTATTAAGACGCCAGCTTGTTGTAACATCAGATAAGCCACAAGGACCATATTCAAAGCCAGCCTGGCTTGAGGTTGATAATATTGACCCATCTTTATTTGTTGATGATGACGGTAAGAAGTATCTTCTTATAAGTCCGGGAATCAATCTTTTACCACTCAGTGATGACTGCACTAAGGTTATAGGTGAAAGTGTGTGTGTATGGCCAGGAACTGGAGAGATGTCCGGAAGGACCACACATTTTTAAGAAGGGTGAGTATTATTATGCAATGCTTGCGGAAGGCGGTACAGGCTATGGACACGGAATCAATGTTGCCCGTTCAAAGAATCTGTATGGACCATATGAGGAATCACCATACAATCCTGTATTGAGACAGTTTAATCCAGATGCACCGATTCAGAGAACAGGACATGGCAATATAATTGAGACACAGGACGGAAGCTGGTGGTGCTATTATCTGTGTGGAAGACCTAATCAGGGCAACTATACAACAATAGGAAGAGAGACAGCACTTGACCCTGTTACATGGCTTTCAGACGGCTGGTTTGTGATTAATGACAGAAAAGGACCAAGCCTTACACAGAAAGCACCTGAATTACCTGAATGCACATATGAAAAAAATGGACAAGAGATGATTTTGATGATGATACACTTAATCTTAACTGGGAGTTTGTAAGAAATCCTGTTAAGGGTAATTATTCTCTTACAGAAAGAAAAGGATACTTAAGGCTCTGGACAATGGACGGAACTCTTAATGAGATAAGGGCTAAGAATACTCTTGTAAGAAGAGAACAGGAATTATCGTATACAGCACATACAAAGGTTGACTTCTATCCTGAAAAGGACGGAGAACAGGCAGGTCTTACCTGTTATTACAGTACTGCGACTTATGCAAGATTGTCATTGTGTTATGAGAATGGAAGAAAATTGCAGCTTGTAATAAACAGAAACCATGGCGAAGAACTTATCTCACAGGTGGACAATATAAAGGAGCAGAGCATATACTTAAAAGTTGTAGTTGATAAACTGACAAGAAGCTTTTTCTACAGCTATGATGGTGAACAATGGGAACCAGCAGGAGTGCTTGAAAATTGTATATATCTGTGTGATGAGGGTGTGCCTGATGACAGAAAGCGTCATACAGGAACGCTTGTTGGAATATATGCCAATAATGGTGGCTGCGGAAGCAGGATACCGGCAGATTTTGATTATTTTGAATATGAGGATTAGATTTTATGAGTTTTGATTGTGTGGTTATAGGCGGAGGTGCAGCCGGAATGATGGCTGCCATACAATGTAAAGAGAATAATATGCAGACTGTGATTATAGAACACACAGCAAAGCTTGGAACTAAGATATTAAAGACTGGCAATGGCAAATGTAATTTTTCTAATACATTTATGACTAAGGAAATGTATCAGAACAATAACGCAGATTATGCGATGGAGATTATTAACAGGTTTAATGTTGATGATACAATACATTTTTTTGAGGACTTAAGTGTATATAAGAAGGAACGTAATGGTTATCTGTATCCGAGGTCAGAGATGGCGGCTTCTGTGGCTCTGGCGCTTACAGGAAAGATACAGGCACTTGATATTCCGGTTTTCTTTGAGACATCTGTTAAAAGAATTGACAGGGCAGGCAGCGAATATGTGTTACAGCTTGAAGGAGCGAAGACTAATACAATTAAGACTAAGACAGTGATACTTGCATGCGGTTCGGCAGCTTCACCGTCTTCTGGTTCTGATGGAAGCGGTTATAAGCTTGTTAAGAAGCTTGGAATTAAGGTTGTTAAGCCTCTTCCGGCTCTTACGGCACTTGAATCGGACAAGAAGAATATGAAGCTTGCAACGGGTGTAAGAGCATATGGTAATGTTAAGATTATGGCAGCAGGCAGAGTGGTTGCTGAGGATACTGGCGAGATTCAGTTTACTGATTATGGAATATCAGGAATCCCTGTTTTTCAGGTGAGTCGTTTTGCTGTCAGGGCGATGGAAGAAGGTCAGAGGGTTGAAGCACTTGTTGATGTGGCAGCAGATATTAAAGAAGATGACCTTTTATCAATGCTAAAATGTGCTGTTAATACAAGAAAGCATCAGTCAGTAAGCGAAAGCCTGTCAGGGTTGTTTAATAAAAAGCTTGTAATGATGATATGTAAGGATATTGGAATTGAGGGCAATTCCTCGGCTTCTGATATAGATGACGACATATGCCAGAAACTTGTCAGACATATGAAATCCCTCCGCTACCATATAACAGGATATAAGGGAAATGATTATGCACAGGTCTGTCAGGGTGGTGTCAATGTATCAGAATTGAATGATAATCTTGAATCAGTTAATAATCCTGGGATATTCTTTGCAGGGGAGCTTGTGGATATAGATGGCAAATGTGGAGGTTATAACCTTCAGTGGGCATGGAGCAGCGGCGTGGTTGCTGCTAAGTCAGTGTTTGATTATTGTAACAGACAGGAATGAGAATAATGGAAAAGAAATGTATTAAGATTAGTAATATAAAGATATCTCCTGATAAAGATACAGCATTTTTAGAAGGAATTATAAGAAAAGAATTAAGACTTGGAAAAGATGCACAGATTGATTATGAAATAGCAAAAAGGTCACTTGACTGCAGACACAAGCCTCAGGTTATGCATATATACAGTGTCGAAGTGTATAAGGTGGTGCGTTCTGGCAGGGAAGAAAAGCTTGAGAATATAATTAAGAAATCAGGCTGTAAAAATGCTGTTATGTCTAAAAGGGTTATCTATAAGTTTCCTGTTAATGCGACAGAAAATGTTAATGAAGATGAAAGACCTGTAGTTATCGGGTTTGGACCAGCAGGAATATTCTGTGCTCTTGAGCTTGCCAAAGCGGGGCTTAGACCTGTTGTATATGAGCGTGGACAGGATGTTGATACAAGAACTAAGAAGGTTGCACAGTTCTGGGAGACGGGTGAGCTTGATACAGAATGTAATGTGCAGTTTGGTGAAGGCGGAGCAGGAACATTTTCTGATGGAAAGCTTAACACACAGATTTCAGATACATTTGGAAGAATAAGATATGTTCTGCAGAGTTTTGTTGAATTCGGTGCATCAGAAGAGATTCTGTACGCCAATAAGCCGCATATAGGAACAGACGTGCTTGCGATTGTAATTAAGAATATAAGACAGCATATTACCGCGCTTGGCGGTGAAGTTAATTTTGGAAGCTGTCTTAAAAAGATTGAGATTAAAGACGGAAAAGTGTGTGGCGTTGTCATAGCTGACAAAGATGGCGAGTATGCAAGAAAATGCAGTAAAGTGTGCCTTGCAATAGGTCACAGCTCAAGAGATACATTTGAATATCTTCACAGTGAGAATATAGATATGGAGCCGAAGCCTTTTGCTGTTGGAGTAAGAATAGAACATCCTCAGGAAATGATTAATTATAATGCTTATGCTGATGCTGCATATGAGCTTCCGGCGGCTGATTATAAAGTTACTTACAAGACAAAGAATACAGATAAAGAACGAGGTGTGTATTCTTTCTGCATGTGTCCAGGAGGTTATGTTGTTAATGCTTCATCAGAGAACGGCAGGACATGTGTTAATGGAATGAGTTATTCAGGCCGTGATTCCCGCAATGCTAATTCAGCAATAATTGTTACAGTCGGACCAGATGATTTCGGACATGGAGTACTTGACGGAATAAAATTTCAGAGACAGTTAGAAGCAAACGCTTATGCTGAAGGAAATGGAAAAGTTCCGGTACAGTTATTTGGCGATTTTGAAAAAATATAACAACAACGGAATTGGGAGAGGTTGAGCCTTGCATAAAGGGTGAATATACATTTGCTAATCTTAGAAATGTATTACCTTCTTATGTGACAGATTCGGTTGTTGAAGGTGTGCATGGTTTTTCAAGATTTATACATGACTTTGACAGGAAAGATGCCGTACTTTCGGGTGTTGAGAGCAGAACATCAAGTCCTGTAAGAATAATAAGAAACGATGAACTTGTAAGTACATCAGTATGTGGATTGTATCCGTGCGGTGAAGGTGCAGGGTATGCAGGAGGCATAACATCTGCTGCAGTTGATGGTGTTAAGGTTGCGGAAAATATGGCAGTAACAGCTGCTTATATGGGATAATATGGACTTTTTAATAAAAATATAGTAAAATAGACCAGTATTTGATTTTTTTTACTGGAGATATTAAAATATGGGAAATTATAGAGAGTTTATAAAAGATAAGAAAAGAATTGTTATAAAGATAGGTTCATCTTCACTTATGCATGAGCAGACAGGCAGATTGGACCTTTTAAAGATTGAAAAGCTGGTAAGGATTCTTATTGATATTAAGAATTCAGGAAAAGATGTTGTTTTAGTTTCTTCAGGCGCAATAGCTGTGGGAAGGGCTGTTATAGGACTTTGTGACAGACCTACAGAACTTCCGGTAAAACAGGCATGTGCATCCATAGGACAGGCTAAGTTAATGATGGTTTACCAGAAGATATTTGCAGAATATGGTGCAGTTGCATCACAGGTTCTTCTTACCAAGAATACAATAGTTAATGATGTTAACAGAACTAACGCTCAGAATACATTTAACGAAATCTTAAAACTTGGGGCAGTTCCAATCGTTAATGAGAACGATACAGTATCAACTTACGAGATTGAACAGCTACAGGCTTTTGGAGATAATGACAGACTTTCAGCAATTGTTGCTTCAATTATCGGAGCGGACCTTCTTATTCTGTTATCTGATATTGATGGTCTGTATACAGATGATCCAAACACTAATCCTAATGCTAAATTTGTTGAAACTGTATACGAGATTGATGAGAAGCTTATGGGAATGGGTAAAGATTCATCCGGCAGTAATATGGGGACTGGCGGAATGACAACCAAGCTTATTGCAGGAAAGATTGCAACACTGTCGGGGGCGGATATGATTATTACTAATGGTAATGATGTTGACAATATTATCAGGGTTATGGCAGGAGAGAATGTTGGAACATTGTTCTTAGACCACAGAGCATCTGATTTTGACCTGATGTCTCTTATAGATTAAGGCTGATTGAAGATTACTTGGACGACAACGGGAGGTCATACATGGATATTAAGCTGATGAGGAATTCGGAGAAGGGAATATTCTATTCTATTAATGACAGGCTTTTAATGCAGATAACAGATGATAATTATCAGTATCAGGGTCTTCAGGGAAAGAAATATTTTATTCTGAATGCAGCAACTAATGAAAAATTCGAAGTGGCATCGCAGATTAAGAAGTATAATTTCTGTAAGGTGAGATATGCATGCCTTGAAAGAAATTATATGTTCTTCACATCACTGGAATCAGTGACTGAAAGCCGTACACTTCTTACTGTATACAGGTTTATGTTCGATACTAATGAGAATGAGGCAGTATTCAGTATGGAGATAGATAATACTGATATATCTGATGGATTGAGATATTATATATTTGTTATGGATTCTAATTATTTTTTGTTGAAAAGCTTGAAAAGAAAGGAAAACTGAAAGATATATTTCTCTATGATATTAATTCTGAAACAGATAATGATATGAGTGATACATTTGTGAAAAATACAGGTATATATAAGGTACTTCCAATAGGTGGAAACAATTGTGTCATAAAATTCGGGGCAGACAGACTTGTATCAGATGGAACAGGCGGCGAAGAAAAATAGCTGTACTTAATGCTAAACAGTTTGTTTCTGAGATATCGTTTAATGGTCAGATGATAACTATGGAAGAACTTGATGTGTCAGATGAATCGACTACATTTCCATATATAAAGGCAGGTTCTGGAAAGATTATTTATTCGAAATATAATTTTAATAGTCAGTCAGAAGAAATCATTATATATGATGCTATAACAAAGGTTAAGCAGGTAAGACTTAATAATAATGTTGAACATGCAATGGATTTAAGTTTTACTTATATTATCAATGATATCCCATATTTACTTAAAAAGTGGATAAAAGCACATGCTTTGTTAATCTTAATACACAGAAGCCAGAATACAGGCTTCATTCTGATATGAAATTCAGATATATGAAAAATGATATTGTTGTTATAACCCGTATGAGACATCGATTTTTCTTTATTAAGAAAGCTTCTGAATATATTGAAGCATATAGAATTTTGGATCTTCATCATCCTGTGCTTTCTACAAAGGCTGTGTATAACAGTTGTGCAGAAAGCGGAGATGATTTGATTATATTTACTAATTAGTGACAGAGGTTTGTATGGTTACAGAGAAAACATTAGAAAGAATTAACGAGCTTTATCATAAATCTAAAGCAGAGGGACTTACAGATGCAGAACTTGCTGAACAGAAGCAGTTAAGAGCTGATTATGTTAAAGCTTTTAGAGAAAACTTAAGAGGACAGTTAGAATCTATTAAGATTAAGAATCCTGATGGTTCTTTAATAGATGTCAAGGCAAGACATGATGAGAAGATGAAAAAAGATTGGCAGAGGAACAGGCAGAGAAAGGTAACTAGATGGATAAGAATGAAGTGCGTCAGCTTATTATGAACCGCAGACATGAATTGTCAGATGAAGATATTGAAATGCAGAGTGGACTTATAATTGACAGATTGAAAAAATCGGACATATATAGACATCGGAAAATGTATTTCTGTATATGAGCTATAACAGGGAAGTTGATACATATATGCTTCTTTCGCAGTGCTTTATGGATGGCAAGAAAGTATATGCTCCAAAAGTTTTGTCAAAGACACAGATGGAGTTTTATTGCTTATCTGATGAGAATGATCTTGTAAGTGGTTATATGGGAATTATGGAACCGTCTGACGTCTGCGATAAAGCTAAGATCAGAGATGGACTTTTTATTATGCCGGGGCTTGCGTTTGATTATGATTTTCACAGAATAGGTTATGGCGGAGGCTTTTTATGACAGATATCTATCGGAAGATAATACATTTATAAAAGCGGCACTTGCTTTTGATTTCCAGCTTTTAGAGAGTATTCCTTATGAGGAACATGATTTAAAACCGGATTATATTATTACACAGACACAGTTTATAAGGAGGGAGAATTGATGGAATCACTTGAACAGATTGGAATTAAGGCTAAGAAGGCATCAAGATATCTTGCTAAGCTTGGAATAGATGAGAAGAATAAGGCGCTTGAAGCGGTTGCTGATGCACTTACAGCTAATGCAGAGAGTATAATTGCAGCCAATGAAAAAGACCTTGTTAATGCCAAAGCCAACGGAATGAAGCCTGCTCTTATTGACAGACTTACGCTTGATGTTAAGAGAATCAATGCAATGGCAGATGGAATAAGAGTTCTTACAGGTCTTGAAGATCCGGTTGGCGAAGTAACAGGCATGAAGAAAAGACCTAATGGACTTGTTATCGGAACGAAGAGAGTACCTCTTGGCGTTGTTGCAATTATATATGAGTCAAGACCTAATGTTACTGCTGATGCATTCGGACTTACTTTCAAGTCTGGCAATGCCTGCATCTTAAGAGGCGGAAGTGATTCTATTAATTCTAATATTGCTATTGCAGATGTTATTGCAAATGCACTTTCTGCCAACGGAATTAATCCTGATGTTATTAATCTTATAAAAGATACAGACAGAGCACTTGTTAACCAGCTTATGAAGATGAATGATTACATTGATGTAATTATTCCAAGAGGTGGGCAGGGCTTATTAAGAATGTTGTCAACAACAGTACAGTACCTGTAATTGAAACTGGTACAGGAAACTGTCATGTATATGTTGATGAATATGCTGATATTGATATGGCTGTCAAAGTTATATATAATGCCAAGACTTCAAGAATTGGAGTATGTAATGCGTGTGAATCATTGGTTATTCACAAAGCTGTTGCAAAGCAGGCAATTCCACTTATTGTAAATGCACTTAAAGAAAAGAATGTTGAAGTGCGTGGTGATGAATATGCAATGCAGTGTGATTCAAGAATTGTTCCGGCAAGTGATGATGACTGGGGAATGGAATATCTTGATTATATTATATCTGTTAAGACTGTTGACTCTGTTGACGAAGCAATAGAACATATTAATACATATAACACAGGCCATTCAGAGTCAATAATAACTAAAGATTATAATAATGCCAACAGATTTCTTAATGAGATAGATGCGGCTTGTGTATATGTAAATGCTTCTACAAGATTTACTGACGGCTTTGAATTTGGATTCGGTGCTGAGATTGGAATAAGCACACAGAAGCTTCATGCCAGAGGTCCTATGGGGCTTAAAGCACTTACAACTACTAAGTATGTTATATACGGAGAGGGGCAGATAAGACAGTAAGATGTTTTATAAGTATGGGGTGTTTTTATGATTAGAAGAGATTTTGATTTAGAAGAAATGAAGTATTTTCTTCATCTTGTCGGACAGAGTACAGATGATTATCTTTATATACTGGATTTAACTAATGATAAAGCTGTTTATTCAAAATCAATAACTAATGTGTTTGCACTTGATTCAGAGGAATTTTCCAATGCTATGCAGGAATTGGTTAAAGTTGTTCATCCGGACGATATTGATATGCTGATGAATGATATAGAGGATGGAATGAATGGAAGAAAGAGCAGTCATAATTTAGAGTATAGATGGAAAATGTGGATGGAGAATATGTTGCAATAAATTGTAGAGGACAGTATATAATAAGCCATGGAGCTATTTACCTTATCGGAAGAATATCGGAGATTGGGAAACAGAGCAAATTTGATAATAATACAGGGCTTTACAGGGAAATTGTTCTTGAAAATGTATATAATGAATATGCTAAAACCAGAAATGCGTCAGGTTTTCTTATGCTTGTTGGTGTAGATAATTTTAAAGAAATTAATGAAAAATATGGTGCAAAAACAGGTGATGAAGTATTGAATATTCTTACTGATTCAATAAAGAAATATATTGACACACCACTTAGAATATTCAGAATGCCTGGTGATGAATGTGCCATATTTATGCCGTATTCCATGGAAAATGATATTAATCAGGCTAAGATTCTCTATAAGAGAATAAGAAATCGTATTGACAGAGCAATTGAAATAAGAAAGTATGATATATTTTTTACAATATCAGCAGGGGTTGCTGAATTTGATACAGAGAAAGACAGTTTTAATGAGTTGTTAAAAATGCCAAATTTGCTCTTCATGCTGCCAAACTCAATGGTAAGAACCGATGTGAAATATTTGTTGAAACTGAGTATACAGAGTATATAGAAAAACTTAGTGTTCAGGATGAATTACGCAGATGTATAAGTGAAGGCTTTGAAGGATTTGAGTTATATTTTCAGCCAATATATAATACCGACGATGACAGTTTGTCAGAGCAGAGGCTCTTATAAGATGGAATAGCAGAAAATATGGATTTATAGGTCCTAACACATTCATACCGCTTCTAGAGGACAGTGCACTTATTATTCCACTTGGAAGATGGATAATTAATACTGCTGCTAAGGCATGCAACAGATGGATTACCAGTATTCCGGATTTTGTTATGCATATTAATTTGTCTTTTGTACAGATTGTCAAAAGTAATATAGTTAAAGATGTATTAGAGAATATCGAAAGATACAGTGCAGCTAATAATCATTATGTATTTGAAATAACAGAAACTATAGAGATGGACCAGATACCAGCTGTTCAGAACGTATTTAAAGAATTTGTAAAGAATGAATTCAGATTCGCAATTGATGATTTTGGAACAGGATATTCAAATTATGGATATATGCGTGACAGAACATTTGATATAGTTAAAGTTGACAGGTCTTTTGTAACTGATATAGATAAACTTAAAGATAATTATCTTATGGTAAGTTTTATAATTAAGATGGCACATGAGATGGGATTGCATGTGTGTATTGAGGGTGTTGAAACAAAGGAAGAACTTTCATGTGTTAAGAAACTTGGTGCAGATTATATTCAGGGATACTATTATGGTAAACCGGTATGCTTACAAGATTTTGAAGAACAGCACTTGAAAAGATTTGTATTAGGATAAGTATAGAATGGAGAATTGTAGATAATGCAGGAAGTTAATAACACCAGTGCACTTGAAGAACAGCTTTATTATATTGGAGAATGTAAGAAGTTCCTGGAAAAGAAAACAAAAGAAATAGGCAGACCGTTATATGCATGTGTACACACATTTGGCTGCCAGATGAATGCCAGAGATTCTGAGAAGCTTCTCGGGGTACTTAAA
>VOFH01000268.1_pt1 | contig 72759 bp, 93 predicted proteins | sample 5384091 | NCBI WGS metagenome assembly VOFH01 (sample SAMN12384727, study PRJNA508395) | human gut metagenome | isolation source: healthy gut G | host: Homo sapiens | reverse complement strand
AGGTAACGATATAGTAGTGGAAGTTCAGCTACACATTGCATTGCTCTGCATAATTTCAAATATCTCTGTAACACAAAGGTAAGCAATGTTTTTGATGCTTCCAAGTTAATCATAGCATATTTATAGAAGGGTTGACAATTAATTGTCAGCCCTTTTTTATCCGATATCCTCTGTCATTCTATCAGTCTCTTTTTAAGAAGGAGAATTGCGTGTATTCCCCTTTCTATCCTGATGAAGAAAAATATTCTGAAAATTCACATTGATACCAAGTGAGTTACAAGGAAAATGTGGGGCTGGCGGTTACCGTCAGCCCTATTTTTTCATGCCTAATTTTGAAAACTTTGCAACCGAAGAAAGAAAAATAACCCATTAGAACAAAGGAATATTGTATGGAAGAGAACAGAAATGATATTGAGATACTCAAAGCAATGATAAAGGACAACTTTGAGGAACAACGAAAACTGATTGCCAAGCTGGAAACGGCTCTGGAAGCAGTAACCAGTTTCAACGGTAAGCAAATGCTGGACAGCCGGGATATGCGCCTGATGCTGAAAGTATGCGACCGGACACTGATCCGCTGGCGTAATTCCGGGAAACTCCCATTTTTCAAACTCAGCGGCAAGATTTACTTCTGGGCTTCTGACGTATATAAATTCCTGAGAGAAGAATGTCTAAACGAAGATTTCATATCCGATTCTATTAACTCATAAATAAAAATTCACATGGAAAATCAAAGTAAAGTAATCGTCATAGAACGAAACAAATTCGCAGCACTCGTCAAATCACACCGCAAATGCCTCCAGATGCTGAACATCCTGACTTACATCTACACAGTTAAGGAAGTAAGCCTTACCCTGACCTTGCAGGAAATCTGTGAAGTCCTGCACATGACTCCCGAAGAAGTGGAGATACAGCGACAGAAAGGATATATCCGCTTCACGACACAGAAAGGGATGACCGTCTATGAAATCACGGACCTGCTCCGATTGGAAAATATGCTGGAGATGGGGAGCATCTATCGTAAGATCGACAAAAAAGTAATGAACCTCGAACCTCTAAATAATGAATAAACAATGAAAGAAGAAGAGCAAGACAAGAAACAGCGGAAGCGTCTGGTACACGCTTCCCTGTTTAGTGGATTCGGCGCCCCAGACCTGGCTGCCGAATGAATGGGATGGCAGAATGCCTTCCATTGCGAGATAGACGATTTTTGTAATACCATTCTAAATTACTGGTTTAAAGATGCGAAAAGTTATACAGATGTCACAACGACAGATTTCAGAGAATGGAGAGGAAAAATCAATGTCCTTACAGGAGGTTTTCCTTGTCAACCATTCTCCGTCGCAGGCCAAAGAAAGGGAGCGGATGATAACCGTTACCTCTGGCCTCACATGCTCAGGGCCATACATGAGATCAGGCCCGATTGGGTCATTGGTGAGAACGTTGCTGGCATCCTCACGATGGTACAGCCCGGTCAGGAGACTGAAGTGGGAAGTCAATCCACTCTATTCGGAGAGAGTGAGCCTGTATTTAAAAGACGACAGCAATATGTTGTTGAAACCATTTGCCGTGATCTTGAACGCGAAGGATATTCCGTCCAGCCGGTACTTATACCGGCTTGTTCCGTCGGTGCACCTCACAGACGGGATAGAGTTTGGTTTATTGCCCACCGTGACGGCACAGGACTACAAGCGCAGGGGGCCGGGCAGCAGGCAGCAGGGACTACCGGAGATAATCCATGGAATGCTTCTGCCAACGCCAGTGGCAACAGAGATACACCATGCCGAAAGAGTCAGGAAATGGAAATCGATGAATTTATCCTCACCCCATGCCCAGATAGCCGGAGAGAAGAATCCCAACGGCCTGACGGATTTTCTGGACTTTTACGGGATACTACCGGAACCGATACCGGACAATACTGAGCTGGAAAACACGGACGGGAACAATCTGGAAGAATCGATCCTACAATGGCTGGCAGAAGGACAAGTGATGCCGACACCGACAGCGCGGGATTGGAAAGGCGCACCTTCACTGGAGAACCTGAAGAAACGGGGAAAGATACCACAGAAGAACAGCCTTCCGGATTTCTTCGCCCGGACTGGAAAGAGTTTCCAACTCAATCCCCTGTTTGTAGCCGAGATGATGGGCTTTCCACCCGATTGGACGGTATCTCCTTTTCTCGGTGAAGACAGGCATCCATTAAAGGATACGGGAACGCTATCGTCCCCCAGGTAGTCTACGAGATATTTAAAGCAATAGAAGAAACCTATAAATTAAACAGTCATGAATAAAGTATCGATATTTGAACATCCCGAGTTCGGACGCATCCGGACACTGGAAATTGACGGGAAAATATGGTTCTGCGCCTCGGATGTTGCCGCCGCACTTGGCTACTCCAATCCGAGAGATGCCGTCGTAAGACATTGTAAACCAATGGGTGTCGTGGTTTACGACACCCCTACACGCAGTGCCGTCCAGAAAATCAAGTACATCAGCGAAGGAAACGTATACCGGCTGATTGCCGGTAGCAAGCTGCCTTCCGCTGAGAAATTCGAAAGCTGGATATTTGATGAACTGGTTCCCGAAACACTAAAGAACGGTGGCTATCTTCTTAAGAAGAATGGCGAAACGGATAATGAACTGCTTGCGCGTGCCATATTGCTCGCACAGAACCGTATAAAAGAGCGAGACAGCCGTATTTCAGCATTGGAGAAGGAGAACAACTATGCTATCCTGAAACTCAAGCTACAGGCCCCAAAAGTTCAGTATTACGACAAAGTCCTGCAATCCCAAAGCACCTACACGACCACACAGATAGCGAAAGAATTGGGAATGACTGCCGGAATGTTGAACAAGCGGCTCCGATGGGCAGGCATCCAGTTCCGTCAATCCGGTCAGTGGCTGCTCAAAGCTCCTTACCAGAATCAAGGCTATACAGCAACCCGGACCCATGTATGGGAAAGCCGCACAGGAGAAACAGGCACGGCCATGTTGACGGTCTGGACGGAAAAGGGCCGGTTATTCATACATTATCTTTTTGAGGCTTATCTGGTATAGCCGGAATATAAGACCGGGATAAATAAAAAGCTACTGAAACAAAAATTCAGTAGCTTTTTTATTGCTTTCAATTGATACTATCTCAACCGTGGTCCCGTTTTCTTCTTTTCTTTCACAGGCACAATTTCTTGTCGGGGTGCTTCTTGCGGCCTTATTCTTTCACTTACAGTCTCACTCTGAAGAAGCCTGTTTAAATACCGGAGGTCCTTCAGTAACTCCTGTTTGCATTCCATCTCCAGGGAATGGGCCATATTCGACATCGGGTTGGTACTTTTCTTGACAAGCGGACCGTTCAGGAGATCTTCTTCTATATACAGGGTACAACGCTTCAAATAGCCTTCAATGTCCTTCGGCGTTTCAGCGGTATCAATCGCCTCCTGAATGGCCTTATAATTCTTATCCATATAACAGGCCTTATACAAGTCATCGGCATGCCAGTCAAAGAAATGAAGATAGTTTTTTCCCAGTTGCTGGTTATACTCTTTTATATCGCTTTCCACAACCCCTTTCTTCTTGTCAAGATATTGCTGCAATTGTTCGATCCTTAAATCACTTTTATCCATTGTTGTCCGATTTATAGTTCCATGTCCGTTTCAGTTTCGCTCTGAAAGGATATATCCAGTTCTCTTTCCTGATGGAAATTATCCGCTATCACGAATTTAATTTCCGCATTCTTGCTGCTTCGGTTATGATAGAAGAGCGTGAATACCTGGCGGCAGGGATCGCTGTCATCCAACTCCGCTATCGAATCCAACGGTTGCATCTCCCGGTTCACCAGATAGACCTTCTTCTTGTCGTACACCTCGCCGCTACCCTCCATCTGTATATAACCGATTTGATAGCCGGCTTCCTCATAGTTTCCGCTACGATTGAGTGTCAGACGAATCTCCACGGTCTCATCCGGGGAAATGGTCTTCTGGAGATACCAGGACGTTAGCGAGAAATCATAAGCCTGCTGTACTTCCAATTTATCATCACAGCCACCCAGCAGGCAAAGCAATGTGAGCATGATACCACTTATTATTAATTTCATCTTCATGATTTTACGTATTACTAAATGAATAATTTACTTGATTGAGTCCGTTGTCGGCTAACGCCTGATGCCCGTTTTTATCTTTCTTTCAGGCGGCTCTTCTCTCTTCTTTTTCTGTTTTATTAGCCGTCTGTTGCAAATTCTCTTCGGGAGGCGTTTGCGCAAGGATATTCGCGAATTCCCGGTAATCCCTAACTAACTGCTGCATACACTCCAACTTCAGGAAATGGGCAACATTCGTTGTCCGGCTGGAACTGTTACAATCCACCTGACCGTTCAACAGTTTGTTCTCACAGTAAGCAATGTTGTCCTCAACAATATTCCAAACCGTATCCATGCCCTTTGCCCCGTCCACCGCCTGCCGGAGTATCTTATAACACCCGGACATAAAATGAGACTTATACAGGCTCTCCGCATTCCATTCGAAAAAGTGTAGGAAATTCTCATTCATCTTCTTGCTTTGTTCACGTATGTTCCGGTCTTCCCGGTTTATTTTCATATCCAGCCAATGAAGCATCTCATCCACGTTCCAATTGCCTTGTTCCATACTGTTGCTGCTAATTGAAAATGTACTTGACACCGACAGCTGCCACCGTGTGGAAATTCCCCACGGATGATCCGAAGAATATCCTCTGGCGGACATTGAAAAGAAAAACCAGCCTGTCGGAAAGGAACGCCTCCATCTCGAAAGCCGGGGCAAAACCATAAATGAAGCATCCGTCATTCTTTAAAGTCGCCCCGTCATAGAGCAGCTTGCAGTTCCAGTTGGTCGTCTCATAACCCGCCAGAGCGGAAAGACCGGCAGAGAAGAACACGTTCTTACCACGGTCCGAGATGAACGGCACGAAATAACCTACCTCCCCGGTAAACTGCGCTTTGGGGATCGCAACATCCTTATAGGAATAGTGCTTTTTCACATAATCCGCCCCGAACAGCCAGCGGGAATGGTTCCGGTTATACCGACTCAGAGCCAGTCCGACCTGGAAATTACCATGCAGATGCTTCACATTTGAACCGAAGTCGTCTACACCGCCTAACGTAAGCTGGATACCTTTCTGCCCCGGCAGGTAACGCTGGGCAAAGATTTGCCTGCCACAAAGGGCAGACAAATGCATAACAAAATAAATAAAACTCTTTTCATGATTACTCACCGATTAATTCATTCACAATACGCGCGTCCACCAGGTCACTGTTCTCAATATAGAACCGCTGGTGACGGCCTCCCCCTTTCTCGTAAATTTCCACTTCCAGCAACTTGTCGTCAGGAATGACAATTTTCGGAAAGGCATACACGATCCGTCCCGTGCTCTTTCCTTCGATGCGTGTCAGGGCATTGAGCGTGCGTACCGGTTCAATATAAGTTTCCTGCTGAGCCGTCCTTTTGGCTATCTTCTTATCCACTATCTTAAATCGCACGAAATCCACATCGAAAGGCACATTGGAATTGTTCGTCAGGGAAACATGGAAGAAGATCAGGTCCTTATGCACATAAATGCCCTTTAAAAGAGCCTGCATCCCGAACTGCCTGCATCCGATATGCTTCACGTCCCTACGGTCCAGCCGGTGGATGGTGTACATCACGCTGGCAATGACCGTCGGATCTTCCTCGCCCAGTTCCGTGACACGGATGGAGCTGCCTCCTTTCTTTTCTCCCTCGTCCGGGTTCATCCACTGGTCCATATTGATATTCAGTGTGGAAGGCTCTTCCTTATAAACGACATTGAAGGAAAAGAAAGAGCCGTCTCCTGTAATCACGGAGAAGTTCGTCTCTCCCGGAAACTCCTTCACCGCCGCTTTGACACGTACCACGTTCTCGACTCCGTCAGCCTTGCCTGCGATGATATTGTTACTGCCCAAATCCACGTAGCGCACTTCCGAAGGGAAGAGGATATGCACCGTCTTCCCAAAAGTGACCTCTATTTTATAAGGGATGATATGCTGGCCCGCCGTCAGAATCCTGACGGGATTTACCGGCCTTTCCTCCTGTGAAAAACCGGATACCGAGGCCAGAACAGCCATCAAGAATGCTATAACTATTTTCATTGTCTTGTCTTTTTTATTAAAGTGAATAATCCGTTATTGTCTCTTTGTGACCAGCAGCACCTTATATCCGGCTTTCAGTGTCACCTTGACCGCGCGAACCCGTCCGGCGATCAACCGCGTGCCGCCCTGCATGACTCCGCGCGTCAGGTCCATGACCACCTGCTGTCCGGCAGAACGTGCAAACGAAACGCTGTTTCCCATGCTCTCGCTGACCGTTCCAGCCGCATCCTTTGCCGCATTGCGGGTTTCCGATCCGGGAACGAAAATACCTTTCTGCCCGTCTATATCGTAAGTCGCCAACTGAACAGGAATGATATTCCCGGCATACTCGATGCTGCTGATCAGGATATCCAGACGCTCTCCCTGTATGACCGCCGCACCTGTTACCAGACTGTTCTCCGGAACGGTAATGTTGCCGGCTTGTAGAGGTTGCAGCAACCGGAGTTTTACCCTGCCTCCCTGTTCAATGATCTGGTTCTCCGAAATGCAGGCGGCGATGGTATTCGTCCCCATTTGGTAGCTGTTCCCGACAGCAGTATTAAAACCGTAATTCCTCTCGACAGTAAGCGAAGCGATATAGGCGGAATCCGTAACAGGTTGTGAAAGGCCGGAGGTCGTCTGATACTCCGCCCGCTGAACCGGAACAGTTTCCGTGGGTTCTTTTCCGACAGCTTTCTCCTGGACCGTATCCTTATCCGGGTTCAGATACTTTGCCGCCATCTTGTAGGACCGCTCCATCAGTTCTTCTCGGGTAGCCGCCTTGTTCTTCTCCTTTTCCGCCTCTTCCAGCTTTTTGTTCAGTTCATCTACTTTTCTTTCCAAATCGCTGTTTGCCGTCTCTTTGGGAGTCTCATAGAAGTCATTCAACTGCCCGGAGATTTGCTCGTAGGTATTAACGGACTGTTGCAACCGGTCTCCGTCCTTTTCTTTTTCACCGGTATCGGATGCCCCCTTTCCTTCGTTCATTAATGTCCCGGCAAGCTGCTCCAACGACTTCATCCGGCTTTCTTCCTCCACTTCCGCCTGTTGCTTCTCATAGGCAGCGGTCTTCTTATCCACCAGTTTGGCAGTGGTAGGTTCGGGTACGTTCACATTGAATCCTGAATTTCCGGGGGCTTCCGTCTCGTTTTCCTTGCCGGAGGGGGCAAATATTCAGTACATGACTCCCAGGAAGACCAGCACAAAGGCCGGAATCACAATGAACTTCCTTCTTTTTTCCATCTCTTCCGGTGTGAGCACCTTCTTCTCTTTTTCAGGTTCTTCCTTCAAGGCTCTGCCGTTTTCCGGCTGTACCGCCGTTTCTTCTGCCGCTTCGGGCTTTTCCAAATCTTTATCTTCCATTACTCGTTGGTTTTAGGGTGATACATTATACTGTCTTTATCCGCCCGGTGGAGGGAGTCCACCGGATGGACAAACGGCAACTCCTTTTGTGTGCCGTGAGAGAGAAAACGCCCGAAAGCGCGTGCTACGGTGATACCACATAGAACGGTACTGGTAACCAGCATGCCCACAAGCACTCCCTTACGCTCTTTTTCGGACAGCTCCTCGCAAACGTTCTTCAGTTTTTCGCTGATCTCTGTCTTTATCTTCCTGCTTTTCATTACCTTAATATATTAGCGTTCAACGGTCCTTATATCCCTGTTTTCCAAAATCTCAAAGCGTTCCGCCATGAAGCCTTGCGGATTATTATCCGACCTGACCGTACTCTGCAGGAAGCAACGGGTGACCAGGGAACGCTCGGTGATATTGCTGTTTCGGATAATCATCTGCCGGGCAAAGGTGGTGATCCGGTACGGATAGTTATCGAAATCACACTGCATGCTGTCTACCAGGACAGTCTGGTTAATATTACCGCTGATCAGACGATTATAATAGCCTTTCTCGTTCCAATCCCGGTAATAACTATAAAGACTCTTGTCCGCCAGATACATGGCCCGGTTGATATTGGATTCGATAGCGGCCTTATCGGGAGCCAGCGTAAAGAACAGTTCATGCATGCGGCGCACATGCTCGCGGGCCTCCACCGGACGGTTCAATGCCGCATCTTGGGATAACGCCACTATGAGTGACTTGCCCTGATCCAATACATATACTTTCTCCCGTTGCTGGTTAGCAAAGAGGTAGGACTTTCAGATGGCATACGTAGTCAGTGAGGCACAAATACCCAGAAAGACCAACGTGAACAGGCGGATCTGCCTGAACGAGGATTCGATGTTTTTAAAACTTTTAAATTCCATAATTTTATGTTTTTTCAATTTCTACTTTTTCAATAATACGGCACCGACATTTCCCGTCGAAGCACCCGCCGCAGCACCGGCTACATTGGTCACCTTGGATGTCGTATTGTTGACATTCCGGTTATAGGCACTCATACCTCCCGCTTGGACAATCCAGTTCGAAACAGTGGGCACACAAAAATATCCGATAATGCCGATGACCATGAATATCAGATAGATGGCCGAGGAACCGTCCACGTCAATGACACTCATCGGATCGGCCATCAGGTTCATCTCTTCCTGCAGGATTAGCGTCTGTATCTTGGCAAGCATCGCCCCGAAGAGATCAGCCACCGGTAGCCAGAGATAGACACTGATATAGCGTGCCAGCCATTGGACAAGCGTGTTCTGCAGTCCGTCAAAAACACTCAGGGCAAAGGCTATCGGTCCCAAAATGCTTAGGACTATCAGGAAAAAGGTACGGATCGTGTCGATGACCAGCGAAGCGGACTGGAAGAGAATCTCCAGCAATTTGCGCATGACCATCTGGACAATACCTTGCAGGGAGAAGGCATACGAAACCTCATACATGGTCTGCAAGGCCGTATGCTCCTCCTCACTCCAGCCCATGTTATCCAGTTCCGCATCCAGCTCCTCATTGGAAGCAAAGACACGTCCGGTCATCATCGTCTTAGCCATCATGTCCGCACGGAGCTTGTCCTTCTCCTGCTGGTACTTCTGCAAGTCGAAGGTCTGGTCACGGAGCAGCATTCCGGTTCCCTGAACGATGGGGCTAAAGATACCGTTGAGAGTTCCCAGCACCATCACGTCAAAGAAAAGGATACACATGCCCAGGACAAAAGGCCGTAACATCGAAAAGACATCGATGGGCTCCGCACGGGAGAGCGACTGCCAGACACGGTAAGCGATATAGAACAAAGCTCCTAATGCAGCGAGTGCCATCGCCATGTCCATCATCGGGTGGCAGAGTTTGGTCATCGTATCATAGAGATTCCGAAGAATCTGGTGCATATTTTCAAATGAAATGGATAATAATACCATAATTGATTCTTTTAAAATTGTAGACTACCAATAACGCTCATCCTTGCCGTACAGGTCAAATACCTGTTGCTGCTCGTTCTTCTCCTTGGCACGCAGGTAGGATACATGCAGGTTCTTGCGGGTGTAGTAGTTGGCCAATTCCTTGTAATGTGTCATTTCCCTGTATACCCGGTTCACCAGGTCAATGCGTTCCTTGTCGTTCATGGACATGCCGGTGGGATTGATGATATTCTTCAGCTCGGTAATGCTGCGGCTGCTCTTCTTCATGATGGTGTTATAACCGGCAGCTATCGCATTCAGCTCCCGCTGGCTGAAATTCTTGTCGGTTAGCATCTTGCCGAAATTGTTCACGTAAATCTCGGAGATATCACCGAGCATCAGGACGGACTCCTTGACTTTCTCGCTGCCGCTGATCAGGTCGTTCACTTTGCGCAGCTTGTCGTAATACTCACGCCCCTGCTCGAAAATCTTTGAGGTCTCCTTCCATGTGGAGAGGGCATTCTGCGCCGTTTCCGAGGTCTCCACTATTTCGTTGACACTGTTCACGATACCCTGGACGAGGTTGCCCGGATCGGACACCACCCACTGTGCCTGTACGCTTGCCGGTACTATAAAGGCCGACAGGACAAACAACATGCTTATAATTCTCTTTCTCATTGCTTCTTTATTTTAATCGTTTATTTTTTCTTTTTCTTCTCACTTGCCAACATTCGGATAGCCTGCTCCATATTGCCGCCCAGCTTCTCTGTCATTTGTGTGACTTCCAGTTTTTCGGTTTCTTCCGTGGTATAGGTGAGATACTCCTCGACAGAGGTTTCTGTGGCATAGACAGCGGACCGGACACCTCCCAAGCCTATTCAAACCTCCTTATACTTCCGTGCCGGATCGTTGGACTGATTGATAGACAATATCTGCCCTTTCTCTTTGTCGGTCAATCCGAGCAGGGACTGTACGGAGTCAAACTTGTTAATATACTTTCGCTGATCCAGCAGAATCTTACAATCGGCATTGTTGATAATGGTGCCTTTGATAATGGGACTTGATACAATATCGTCCAGTTCTTGAGTGACGACAACGGCCTCACCGAAATACTTTCTGACCGTCTTGTGTAGGCTAAGCACCCAGCGCCTTGCCATATTACTATGGTAGGTTTCCAAGTACTCGCCCCCGAACCGGACTTACACATTTCGGCGTATCCGGCTCTCCACTAATTTCAGTCTATCTTTCCGTCATGTATCTTCTTGTGCCAACTCCTGCACACTGCAATTGTCTTGCGTTTACGGGCAATCATGTGTCATTCCCAGCTTTCCTTTTTTCTGCAAGTTCTTTAGTTTCCTTTACATGGTGCATAACAAGGTCGTCTGTCGCTCCACATAGTTCACACTCACGGGCTTTCAGCCTTTCAACAAGACTTGTCCGTCCCGCAGTATAAATTGTTCGTGGCATAATGTCACATTCCGATTTATAGGTGGGCTTCTTTCGTTTGAAGCCACCGTCGTAAAAGTATCTTTCCTTTACACCAGTTTTAGTCATGTGCGTTACGATAAACCTACCGTTCTTACGATATTTCTTGTTTACCTTACGTGTTCGGCACTTATATTTGCCTGCAAACGTTTTGTACATGCTGTATTCCATGATGTACTTGAAATTATTCAAGGCATGGGCGCAGTTGTTGGCTATGGAGCAATAGTTATAGAAACCCACGATTTCTCGATTATAACTATCAAGGATTTCAAGGTCGTCATTGAATATCAGTCCCGATTTACATTTCGGTTTCCATATTTCCTTTCCGTTACGGTTTGTCAGTTCCAATACTCCCCAATCGAAAAGTTTTTTACGGACTGTTTCCGTACTGACATTCAAGCAGACCCTTTTACCATAGGTTCTTCTCAATCTACCCCGTTTATCCCGTCTTTGGTCATTGGACTTTCTTACAGTGATTTCATATCCGAGAAACTTGGCCGGTCTTTCCGTGTGAGTGACAAGTGTCTTTTCATCGGACAGCTCAATGCCAGTCTGTCAGCAAGGAAGTTTTTAATATCTTCTTTTTATCTGTTGCGCATCTTGCTTGCTCCCGATAATTCCCACAAGAAAATCATCTGCATATCTTGCATATTTCATTCTTCTGTAATCGGCGTCCATTTCTTCGCCGTTGGGATATTTAGCCCGTCCTTTTTCTATTGCTTTCAGTTCAAGGATTAGCTTTGTCCTTTGCCTTTCGTCTTTTACTGATTTCAATCTTCGCACAATACGTTTTCTTGCATTGCCAAAGTCCATACTTTCTCTACTGAATCTTCGTTTCTTCCCTTTGTCAAATTTGGCTATGTATTCCTTTATATACTTATCCAGCTTGTCAAGGTATATATTAGCCAATATCGGGCTGATGATACCCCCTTGTGGTGTGCCACTGTAAGTATTGTGGAATTGCCAGTCTTCGATATATCCTGCTTTCATAAACTTGCGTATCAGTCGGATGAATCGTTCATCCGCAATGCGCTCCGAGAGAATGTTTATCAATACATCATGGTTTATATTGTCAAAGAAGCCTTTTATGTCTCCCTCTACAAACCATTTTGCACCATTAAACTCCTTTTGGATATGAGTTAATGCAGTATGGCAGCTTCGATTGGGACGGAAACCATGCGAGGTGTATTCAAAATTTCCCTCGTATATGGCTTCCAGTACCATTCTTACTACTTCTTGTATCAACTTGTCATTGAAAGTCGGCACGCCAAGAGGTCTTTTCTTACCGTTTTTCTTCGGTATGTACACCCTCTTTGACGGTTGGGGCTGGTACGTTTCATCTTTTAACGTATCAATCAACTTTTCAATTCGTTTCAGGCTCATGTTGTCAATGGTCTGACCGTCTGAACCTTTAGTCATGTTACCCTCTTTAGCATAAATACGCTGATAGGCAACATAGAACATTTCCTCATTGAACAAAATTCTGTAAAGACGTTCAAACTTATAGCTTGCATCCTTACTGTGTTCTGACAGACTGTTTAATACTCTTTCTGGACTTCTCATAATGTCTCTCACATTTTCCGTTAATTGTATTAATATTATTAGCTGCTTCCCTTCGCCATGTACAAGGCGTTACCTTGCTCAAACTACTATGGAAGCTCCGTTACCACTCCGAATTTTCATAGGTCGAACCTAATAGCCTTTCGGCACTTCGGGATAGGTAATCCCCGTTTATTACATCGTAACTGTTGGCATGATAGATTGTCGGATACGACTTCCGTCCTTTACTCGCTTACTGCGGTTGTGTCGTGATAAGTTCTTGCTACCTTCATTCCTATACACTGAAGTAGTATCACGATATGGCGGTTGATAGTTACCTTACGCCATAGCCTCAAGGGGGACCACTCGACTATCGTTCAATCAATTCGGACTTTATCCTCATATCTATCTTTTCATCTCGCCATTCAGTCGCAGTTTGGTAACTAACTGACTTATGACTTTTCCGACATGCTACACTCCCTGCTCGGTTAAGTTTTCCCGAAACAGATAAGTCGGCTGATGATAGGTCATTTTCAAAGAACACTTTCCTAATCTCTTGCCAAAGAGATATTTACGATGCAACCTTTACGGGCGCACATAAAAACTTTATATAGTCAGCCATGCCTTCACGTGCGATTGCCTTCCAAGCCTCCTCTACAACTATCATCTTTCGCACCCCATGCAAACGTCTCATTTTGTTTATGAAAGCCTCCATAATGATGACAGTGACTACCGAAAAAGAATTTTATGCTCCTTAATTTCGTCAATTTCAAATACCACAAAACGCTTGTTCAAGAGGTCGAGCTGCTCGTCGGAGTTCAGCAGATAATCGTACTCTCCACCACGATAATAAGGAGCCAATACATTCAGAAAGTTAGTGAGATCGAAATCCTTCTCGCGGTAATGCTTCTCCTCCAGTATTCCACGGAACTCTCCCTGTACGAACTCGTAGAAAGTATTAAAGGAAGGAACCAGCTCATTGTCCTCCTTTATCTTTTCAAGGAACAGGTTAACCGCCATTGAGAGTGCTACTTCCTCGGCACGGGTAATGACTTCCGTATCCCTTTTCCAGAGCGACATGATCAGCGTTTTAATGGACTCTTTCTTTTCCAGGTCAAAGACCTTGTCTTCGGTGAAAAATGGATTAAAAGCTATCGGATGTTTTTCACTATACGTATAATATATGCCATCCTCACCGTTTGTGCGCTGGTGAATCAGGTCACATAATCCCTTGTAACTGTTACCGATGTCGATCAATATAATGTGGGTATTCTGTTCCCAATACTGTCTCACAAGATGGTTCATAAAAAATGACTTGCCCGAACCGGAAGGCCCGATGACCAGCTTGTTACGGTTGGTTGTAATACCACGACGCATCGGTTCGTCCGAAATATCCAGATGCAGGGGCTTCCCGTTTGTCCGGTCTGCCATCTTGATACCGAATGGCGACAGGGAATCCGCATAGTTCGTCTCTTCCGTAAAGAAGCAGACTCCCTGTTCGACGAAAGTGAAAAAGGACTCCTCGGAAGGGAAATCGCCCTCGCCTCCCGGAATACCTGCCCAATACAAGGCAGGTGCGTCAATGGTATTATAACGGGGCTTGCATCCCATCAGGGCCAGAGCAGAACCGGTATCGTTCTTTATCACCTTGAGCTTCTCCCGGCTGTCCGACCATGCCATGACATTGCAATGGCAACGGATGGCGGTCAGCCCGAAGGAATGCGCCTCGTCCAGGTAGGCATCAATCCACTGCTTGTTAAGTTGGTTGGCTCGGCTGTATTTGGAAAGCGAGTGCATGTTGCGTGCCGTCTTCTCAAAGCGTTGCAGGATTTCTGCCGAATCATCGATGAACAGGAACTGGTTGTAAATATGGTTACAGGAGAGCATTAGCCCCACCGGAGCGGCAAAACTTAGACGGCAGTCGCTGCGGTCGGTGGAGTATTTCTCATACCGGGTATCCGTCTGGACGGAACCGGGAAGATCATCCACATCGGAAAGCGTATGTACGCAGAGGATATCATCCCCGATGCGCATCTCCGACGCGCTCATCTGTATATCCTTCAGTGTGGTCGTGTCCTGCTGCGAAAGAGAAAAATACTTTTCAATCAATCCGGCCTGCTGCGGTGTGCCGACTATCTCATCGGTGGTCAACCGCTCCAGACGGATAAAGGCCGAGTCATTCAGGATGCGCTCGAACTGGTCGACACTCTCCAAAAACAGGCTGACCGTTTCTTTGTCCCGGACTTCCTTCGGAATTATATTCCCCCGGCAGAGGATGGAGAAATTGCTCTGGCTGCGGCTGCGTTCCTTAGTCGTCTTGGTGATAAACAGGTAAGAGAAATGATTTAGGAAAGGCCGTTCATTAAAATGAAGTTCGAAAGAACGGTCCAAAAAACTCATCCCGTCTTTCTGCGTGTCGGCCTTGTAATTTTCTTTCAGAAACCAGTCCTGGCGGTGTACTATCGTATAATTCGGCAGTACCTTGACTGCCTTTGTTCATGTGCCGTGCATGGATGCATAATCTGCGGAAGTGACCGTGAACAGCTCCGGAAGAAAGACCTTGAAGCCGATGGTCACGTCCGCGTCTTTGGAGAGAATGCACCCTTCCTCCACGGACAGGATTGGAAACTTACTTTCCAGCGTTGCGGCTTTTAATATATTTCTCATGAATGCGTTTTTTAAATAAGGAAGATATACGTTTGCGATTGATGATATAGGACGGGTGGTACTTGACTGCGGCCAGCTTCATCAAGCCGTTGGGACCATACTTCTTGTTCAGGTGGAACACCCCGAAGATCAGAGAGAAAGCGGAGAGGACACCGAAACCGATACAGAACCACCGGTCAATACCTATCATATAGAAGATGACGAACAGCAGGAAAATGGCCAGCAAGCCCTCGACAAAAAAGTACAGGTATTGTGCCTGCAAGCCGTTGAATTCCACGTTGCGTCCGATTCCCTTGTTGATATTGTATTCCATAGCCTGCTATATTACAGGAAGAAGGAACGAAGGACTGTCGCCGCGATGATGAGGAAGACGCAGGCTCCAAACCAGCTCCCGGCGGTTTTACCGGTGTCGGGGTCGCCGCTACTGAACTTCGAATATACCTTAATGGCACCTATCAGCCCCACAATAGCCCCTGCCGCATATATCAACTTGGTGGCGGGGTCAAAATAACCGGTAAGCATGGATGTGGCCTTTGTTATACCGGCACTTCCGTCCCCTTCGGCATAGGCACTCAGGGTGGAAACAGCTATTCATGCGATAAGAGCAACCGTCTTTTTAAAATGTCTTTTCATATACAATCTAATTTTTTAATGTGAATAAAAACCTTGTTTCAAACAAACCGCAGGAAGTTTCCTGCCTGCGGATTTGTCCTTGCAACCACGATGTCTTTTTAGGATCAACCTGAGTCATAGTAACCAATCATAGATACCTCCGTTTTTAAGGGGTTAATCACTCTTTTAATGTTCGCTCCGGTAAAGGGTAAGGATCAACCGGAATCATAGAAGCCTCTCATATATCTATATCTTCCTTTTAACAGGTTATACACTACGTTTCAAGAACCCGTCCTGCCCGGATCAACCGGAGTCAAAGAAATCTATCATGCTTTTTCGTCTTTTTAGGTTATACATTCTGTTTTAAAACTCGCTGCACCCGGATCAACCGGAATCATAATACTGTCTCATATTCCTTACTTGTTCTATTTTATTGGGGCACATGCTCCGTAATATCAAATTCCCGGAGAATGTCGTCCCTATTCTTTCCAGTCAATAAATGGGGTTCACCCCGGTCTACATACAAACGCATATAGCGTTTCAGTTTATCGCTGCTTCCCAAGACGCTCGCCTGCAGTACCCTTTCCATGTTCGTGCCTTCCAGCTTTTGGAAAGTCTGCCGGGCCTGTTCCTGTTCCGCTTCCGTAAGTTCGTCCGATGCCATTGCTTTCTCAATCATATCCATATCGTCAAAGGTGACACCGGTTGCCCGGTGGGGATTGCTCCGCTGTACGTATCCCGTAATCTCGTAGCGTTCGGGAATCTCCTCTTTTCTTCACCGGAAGAAGGAGAGGGCTCCTGCATATAATCAATTTCAGGATAATTCAGTTTTTGAAAAGAGCCGGAACTTCCGGGAATTTCGTATTCTTATCAAGGGGTTCGTGTACTCGGAGAACCGGCTCTGTTTTCTTTTCGGGAGTAAAGGTATCACTCTTTTCTATGCCTGATTCAGGCTGTCCGCTATTGTCATCTATTGTCAGTGAATGTCGCATTTGGTATCGGCTTTTGCCTATTATTCCCGCCTGAGACGGAGCAATTGCCGGATGGATGGCGGCAGGTGCAGTCCGACGTTCCTTCTTGTCCTTTCTGCCTCTCCATGTGAAAATGCTGCCTGTATGCACATACTTTTCAATGCTCAGGTAAGAGGCATAGATGAACAGGATAATAAAAAGGTATTCCATGTCCTTATGATTTTAGTGATTGGTAATACTTCTCCAGCACAGCGTTTATCAATCCGCCGTTCTCTTCGAAATGATGTGCCAGCACCTGGTTTACAAAACCGGCTACGGTCACCTCGCCACGTCCCACCGCCCATACCAAGGAAGAGATGCGGCGATGCAGGTCGGCATCGATATGCAATGATTTACGGGATTTGGTCCTGACCGTATTCAGGAAGGATGCCCTGTAAGCGTCGATTTCCCCGGTGGTAAAGACCGGAGCTTCGCTACTCCCGGCAATCTCCTCTGCCGTATCCTCCGGCTTAGGGGATACACTCGTTGCAGGGGAGTCCGGTCGTATCGTCCCTTTCCTGGCGACAATATCCAATATGGCCTTCTCATCAATGCTCCGAGGGTCAAATTTCTTTTTTCCGCTGTCCATAATTCCTTTTATTATAAGGTATGGGAGGCATCCAGATGTGTTACGGCACATAACTCCTCTATCAGTTCACAGAGACCCGAACCTTTTATCTGGCGGTTGTCGGGAGGGAACAGTGTGGAACGGAAGATACTGTTCTTCAGGGAGCTCAACTCCTTGTTATAGCGTTTGGTATCCGGTATCCGTGACTCCAGCAGGTGTAACTCCGCTTTTTGTATGACACGGTTCCAGGACTCGTAGCTTTCTGTCCGTTCACGCTTGTCGACCATGTTCCAGAAAAGATAGATGCCTTTCAGGTTACAGTTGTGCCTGGCAATCAGTTCTTCCTCCACCACCTCGGCAAACTGGAGGGAACTCTGCATGACGACATTATCGGCCTTTAGGGGATGAAAATGTAATCTATTGCGGAAATGGTATGGACAACCCCTTCGCTGCGGAGGGTTCCCGGAAGGTCGAACAGTACGACATCAAAGACGGCATCCTGCTCTTCGATGTAGCGGTACAGGTCTTCTATCGCTTTCTCCGGATTGCTTTTGATTACCGGATAGGAACGTTTCCGGATTTGTTCATGCTGCCGGTAGAGGGCCACTTTGAGAAAATCACTTTCCTGCACGCTTTCTATGTCCCGGTCAAGCATCCGGGAGATGCTGTGCTGGGGGAGTCGCAATCCACGACACCCACCTTCAAACCTTTCTGGTAGTGAAGGATACTGGCCACCAGAACTGTGAAGGCAGACTTTCCGACTCCTCCTTTCTGGCTGGCAAAGGCAATTAATAACGGTTCTTTTTTCATACGCTTTCTTTATATAATCAGATAAAAATATAATGCTGTAAAACTGTAATGCTTATAATTGTATATCGTTCTACACTGCAAAAGAAAGGAATGCCGGGAAAAGATGAAATACCCTGTCACGGATAGTCATGGATAGTCAGGAATTGACAGGAGGAAACGCCGTCAGGCAGACAGGAAAGGTTGCAATGAAAAAAATCCCTGCCTCATCTTTGAAGCAGGGACTAATAATAAAGGAGCGATACCGGTTACCGGACGTAACCGGCGGCTTGCAAGTCCGTCAGGAAATGTTCAGGGGTATCGGTGGCAACTGACACGCCATGCAGCTCCCCGTAACGCCGGGCAAAGTTCTCCATATACTCCTGATCCGTGCAATCATAGTCGAACCGGCTCCCCTCACGGAGCAGCCGGACGAACTCTTCCGGGCTGGCGGCGGTTATCTGACCGCCATCCAGCAAATGATAAGTCTGTATCATACCGCTAACTTTTTAGTTCTAAGTTTAAAAAATAATTTCTGTTTCCCGTCCAGGAAGGGTAACTCCTCCAATGTCATCCGGCTGGGAAGGCTGGATCTTTTCGCAAAGGTAATTAATCCGTTCAAGAACCGGATCCAATTCTCCATCTTTGTGAAATTGGTCGTTCCGGAATGCTGGCGGAACTCAACGGTCCGGTGCCTAGAATAAGCCTCAAAATTGACCTTGTGGTATCGGTCATTATTAAAGACCTCCCGCAGGCCGTCTATCGTCCTTACCGATTTGATTCTCTCGTCGGAAACACCGGAGAGGGTTTTGCAGTAGGTATTGTTCCGGCGTGTCCTTGGCATAAAGGCATCAATCAGGTGTTCGAGATGCTTGTAGGTCAAAGTCAGATTCTTCCAGGTGTCCAGATTGAAACCAGCCGCATCCATATGGACATGGAACCCGCAACTGTCATTCACTTTTGCATTACAGATGTCAAGCACCCAGCATACCGTTTCCAGCTCTTTCAGGCCATTCTCACCCACCAGTATCGGGCTGACCAGCTCGAAAGTATTATTTCCCTGCAGGCTGCTGTCCGTCACCAGCTTCCAATGATCCCTGGTCGTGTGGTTATAACCCTCAACGGCAACATGGATACCGGCCTCCCTCAATTCGCGTGCCAGTCTTTCCATATTACAGTTATAGGCTTCAATCTCAATACCGAACTTGTGGGTGAAGGTGTAATCCATCAGGGTGGTTGCTGCCCTGTTCAGCAAGACTCCACCTTCTCTTTCAAGCATTTTCTTCTCAACATTATATACAAAACCATAGTTGCCACGTGTCACCAAATCGGCAATTTCCCTGCGCATCAGGCCCAGACGGAGCAGCTGCTCAATCTTGCTCGTCTTGGTGGTACTCTGTTCTAAGATATTTCTAACTTGTTCGTTCATAGCTTTTTATCCTTTATTATTATACCACTAAGGTAGCATAATAAACCCACATGTCATAGTATTAGAAGCCTTATTGTCAGACTGTTAGCTTAGTTTAGCTAAGGCTAAATACCCTTATTTTATGTATCCGATTATAACATTGCAGCAATCTACAAGGACAGCAATACAGCAATCTACAGTTCAGGGAACCTGTCTTTTTTTCTCATCGTTTCCCCGGTTAGGGAGATTAGATAATTATGCTTATTTTTGTGCATTGAAAACTTAACCCGTAACGAATAGATTATGATGAAATACCTGATTGTGTCCGACATACATGGCTCGTTACCGGCACTGGAACAAGTGCTGGCATTTTACAGGGAGCAGCAATGCGGAATGCTTTGTATTTTGGGAGATATCCTGAATTATGGTCCCCGGAACGGGATACCTCAAGGACTTGACCCGAAAGGGATCGCAGAACGTCTCAATGCGATGGCCGGTGAGATTGTCGCCATCCGTGGAAACTGTGATTCGGAGGTGGACCAGATGCTGCTGGACTTTCCCATCCTGTCCGATTACACCCTGTTGGTGGATAATGGAAAACGTTTCTTTCTCACCCACGGACATATCTACAATGAGGACAGACTGCCGAAGGGAAGGTTCGATTGTCTTTTTATGGTCACACCCACCGGTGGAAACTTGAACGGACTGAGCATACAGCGGTCTGCAATACCGGCTCCATCACTTTCCCGAAGGACGGGAACATGCCAACATTCGCTATTTACTGTGACGGTACGGTATCCGTTTACCGGCTGGACGGCAGCAGGCTCAAGGAACTTTCTCTCTGATGGGGAATGTATAATAACAGCCTATTATAATTGTAGCCTTTTATAATTGCTTATCCATTATACAAATATAGCAATATCCAAAACGCCAATTATTCAGTTGTCACTGTGTAACATTCCAAGAGACTACAGATATAATAGTATTCGGATTATCCGATTATCAAAATATTCAGTTCTCTGAATATTCAATTATCACGAAAAAGAAGCCATCTGATGTGTCGGATAATCGTAGAATGCTCTACTATTACAGGAAGCTACAGCCTATTCCGCCTCCGGAATATTGGTAAAAAACGCCAACTTTCCTGAAGAAGCAGACCGAAATCGGGAGAGGTTGCCATCGGGAGGAGGCACCAGTCGGGGCAATCTACAGTTCTACTTAAAAACGTTGTCCCCGTAGAGGGGACAGCAAGTTGTGTTTTCGTTAAACGAAAACCATACGGTTTAACGGCGAAAGCCATCAAACCGTCAGTAATAAAGTTCCGAAGATCGCTTTTCAAATAATAATAAAGCTATTGATATATTTCACTTCTATCATCCGTGCTAGGTATTTATATCTCCAATAATATTTTCTTTAATTGATGCAGAACATCATTATACTTACACAGCGGATAGAGAACAAGAAAAGATACCATTTTATGGAAGATACAATATATGTATCTTAGAAATATTGATAAATGTTTATCCTTTAACAAATACAAGAACAATAACTCAAATAATAAATTCTGCGATATTCATACATTATAAAACATCTATTCATGTAAGATCCGAAATCTAAATTAAATAGTAAAATCCTTATATAGACAGTTAGTAATCACACAAATTCAAAACAACATTATCAAAGCAGAGCTTAGGTAAACTAATTTTCCAGAGCCTTTATTTATACTTTCCGCCTGATAATTCCTCCTCTTTGCATGTTTTTTCTAAGATTCGGTCTTCACACATTTCATTTTCCTTTCAGATATTTCCATAAAGTAAATTCCTTACTTTAAACCTTTAAAGCATTGTGATAAAATTGAAGTGGCATTATAACAAAAGAACATATTTTTTTACCAGAAACATTGCCCATTAGCCAATGTATTGAAATGAAGGGAAATTAAAAACAAATAAAATCTATATAAATATTAATTATCAATGTGTTATTAAGTAATGATGATTTCTGTTGTATTCCTTAAAATCTTTATTATTCGCCGTTTTTGTTACCTAAAACGATACTTATATTCGGATTATTTGTCACCTTTGTATATGGATATAAATCATTGATATACAATGGGAAGGAAAAAGAAATCATTAATAGAGAAATCTCCGTTCAAGTTACGTCACCGTAAACTGGCGGACGGACGTTTATCCCTGTTTCTTGACCGTAGCGTAGACGGCGGGCATGAGTACGAGTTTCTGCAACTCTATCTCATGCCGGAAACATCTGCCAAAGCAAGGCGGCAAAATGCGCAGACACTTCGCAAGGCGGAAGATATTCAGCGAGAACGGACAGAAGCCCTGCTCAATGCGAAGGTGGAAACAGTACCGGAAAGCAAATCTTCCGATATGCTGCTGTCCGACTGGATGGCCATTGTCCGCAAGAACCACGAACACCGGGGAGCACGCGACCTGAACGGAATCGACAACGCCCGCAAGAACCTGCTGAAATTCCGTGCAGATGTCAGGCTCTGTGATGTGGACAGACAATTCTATCTTGATTATATCGACTGGCTTCGCTCTTCCTGCAAGACCGCATGGGGAAAACAGGTTACTCCCAAGACGGCTCATTCCTATTATACCACTTTGCGTACCGCTTTGAACGAGGCTGTGCGTGAGAGACTGATTGAATCAAATCCTTGGTACAAACTGTGGAGATGACCGAGAAAATCAAAGTTCCCGAAAGCAAACGGGATTTTCTGACCATCGAGGAGATAAAGAAAATGATAGCCACGCCATTCTTTAACGAGCAGGTACGGCGAGCATACCTGTTTTCCTGTTTTTGCGGACTTCGTATCAGTGACATACGGAAATTGCGTTGGCGTGACATCTCCACATCAGACGGGCAATGGCTCGTGTCTGTAGTAATGACAAAGACCACAAATCCCGTTTATATCCCCCTTTCGTCCCAAGCGGTAAAATGGTTGCCGAAACATAATGGCTGCACGCCGGATGATCTTGTCTTTGGAGGGCTGCCCAATGCAAGCAATCTCTGCATCAGTCTCAAGAACTGGGCTGATAAGTCAGGTGTAAAGAAGAACGTGACATTCCACACGAGAAGACATAAAGGATTTCCTTTCTTGCTAAAATTCAATAGCTTACAAAATATCTCGGCTTAATAGGTAACGATTTAGAAACCAGCGAAATTCTGTGTTTTACCTCGTTTTGCAGTAATTCAAAAGAACGCTTTTCCTAAATGCAAAGGTAATATTATTTTTGAATAACAAACCTTTGCAGATAGTCAAATTCAACAAAATCGGCTATGGTTGCCTGAATTTATATTTCAATCCATATTCTTCAAGTTTGCCATATAGAGTTGTTCTGCTTATTCCAAGCAGTTCAACCTCCATGACATCATCCGCATTCGGTTTTATGTTGCTCATCTGCATCTGGAGATTGGCTCTTTGCGGGCTGGATAACAATAAGTTGTTTTCCGGAATCTGTGATTCCACGCTTCCGACCTTCGCCTTGAACTTTATCTGCACATTATCCATTGCAAGATAATGATGGGATATCAAGGCTATAAGTGGAATATCAATAGTCTTGTCTCCAATCATGATTTTTTTCGATTGGAACGTATTTGCGTTATTTGCATTTGTTTCTTCAAAAAGTCTGGTCAGATTTTGTATCTGATGATTCTGTAATGTATCTTGTGCACAGTTTACGGCGTACTGCAAACCATTCATAATATCAGAGAATGAATTGGTTTGAACACTGTCCGGCTCATCGTCATTATTTTTCTTGCCTCTGTGAAAAAGTCCCATGTTTTTATTTAATTACTTGATTTGTTGCCTTTAATGAGCACCAATCTTGACAATGTCCGGCTTACAGATTCCATATTTACACTGGAGTCTATATTATTATTATTGACAATGCCTTGATGCCAAAACCTATATGGTGGATTCTCCGTGTGTTCCATCACGTCCTCCTTTCTTTATTGGGATTATACTTCGGTTAATGTTCGTTGCGGGCGGAACATTTTCCGTCCGCAACGGCTTACTGCTTCCTCAAGGTAGGCAATGCTCCTTTAAGTTCGTAACGCCACTCTGAGCCTGCGTTCTGCAAGGCGGTGTTCATGGCATCAACGGCTTTCTGCCAGGTAACGACAAAGCCGTCCACTATCCGTTCAATGCTCCAGCAGCCAAGTTGTTATACACTCCCTGCGGCATCGTCACAGGAACACCATGTATTCCAATCTCCAACGTAATGATATCTTCTCCCAAATTGAATCCGTTATAAGGACGTATGCCCGCTCCTGGAACCTGGAGGACCGCCGGATATTTACCAGTTTTCTTCGGTACAATCAGAATGCCATATATACGGGAACCGGGGCGTTCATTCTGGAAACTGACATGATAGACATTCTGCTTCTTTTCATAAATAAGTAGATATCATAATTTGTTTATATTATAAAAGTAACCAAGCCACCAGGAGAAGTCGACGGAAGTTGCAAACAGTAAACTCAGCACTTTCAAATTAATATAATGCATAGTTATTATAGTCAAGAAGTCCCAAGTAACGGTCAGTTGACTTGCTCTATTTTAAGCACACGACTTGCATATTCTTCTTTCCACATAGGAATTTCCACACCCTGTCCCATTAGGAATTTACCGCTAAAAGTTTTTCCCTCTGCCAAAATTGACTTGCTGTTTTCAGCGGCATTCAGTTCTGTGATGCGATAGTTTGCATCGGGATTTAATCCATCCATTCTGAATGTCGGAATAGGTTGGGCTACAAAATGCTTAAGTTTATAAGCAAAAAATACAGCTTCGCTTTTATCCTCCGAGCAATACATCAGCGATGAAACCCTTGGTCAGAATAAGGAGAAATCAGCCGGTATAAATCGCCAAACTGCACCAAAGGACGGATTTGCTTGTATGTTTCAATGGCTTTACGCGAAAAAGTCCTTTCACTCTCGCTCATGTCTTTGGGCTGCATTTCCATTCCTAAACGGGCGGACATTGCCACATCGAAGCGAAATTTGAGAGGAATGCTCCGTCCCGTCTGATGGTTTGGCGATGCGCTGACGTGTGATCCCATGGCAATAGCCGGGAAGAAATAAGAATTACCCCATTGCATATAGATACGTTGTAGGGCATCAGTGTTGTCGCTCGTCCAATATTCATCAAAATAAGGAAGAAGACCGTAGTTGACCCGTCCTCCGCCACTGGCACAGTCTTGCATCACCAAATCCGGGTATTTGCTGCGGATGCGTTCCAAGACGTTCCTCAATCCCTTGTGGTAAGCGATGTAAAGGTGCGATTGCTCTTTATCAGACAAGTAGTATGAACCGAAACTGCTAAGTGGGGTGTTCATATCCCATTTGATATAGGATAGTTGCGGGAATTCCGTTTTCAGGTTGTCTACCACTCCGAATACAAAATTCTGGACATCGGGATTCGATAAATCCAGTATGAGTTGGGTTCCCCCGTCCGTATTCCGGCGTTCGGCCTTCAGGACAGATAATCCAGTCCGGGTGCTTTTCAAATAACTCACTGGTTGTGTTCACACACTCCGGCTCAATCCAAATACCGAATTTAATATTGTTTCTCTTAGCCTCTTCCAGTAACGGAGCAATCCCATTGGGTAGCTTTTCGCGATCCACTATCCAATCGCCCAATGCGGCATTGTCTTCATTGCGCTTGTACTTGTTTCCAAACCATCCGTCGTCCATCACAAACAGTTCACCGCCCAATGCAGCAATATCACGTATCATGCCCTTCATCTTTCCTTCGTCCACATTCAGGTAGACACCTTCCCAACTATTTAGCAAGATGTCTCTCAGCTGGTTTCCATGAGCCAAGTGTGTGTCACGTCCCCAACGGTGGAAAGTACGACTCGCTCCACCTATGCCTTGCGTACTATAAGTAACAGCCAATTCCGGCGTGATGAATATTTCTTGGGGCTTTAATGTATAATCTGCATTCTCATTGTCAATGCCTGCAAAAAATCGTATTCGTGAGGTTTCACGCAATCAATACGCAATTGGTAATTCCCAGACCAGCATAACGCGGCTCCAATGACACGCCCGTTTTTTCGTGCGCTTTTCCGTCCAACGAGATCATCACTTCCGCATGGGAGAGGTGTGCATTACGCACGCCATCGCGATTTTTGATTACTTTCATGCCTGTGGTCAAAGGCTCGTCTTGTACAATACCTTCATTGCCCCAATTGCCATACAAGTGTGACAACCATGCATCACTGCTTTTAAAGGGCAGGTGTGCAGAATCCATTCGCTTCAGTACGACCGGTTTCTTCCACCCGTGCGACAGTTCACTCCACATTTCAATGACATCATTCTTCTTGTATGCCTTGTATTTGAGTTCTACTTGAAAAGGATGCTTTTATCTTTCAAAACAAATGTCACAAGCTCATAATCTTTTTCATCGATCCGTTGGCAGCTTTTGAGTACCAATTGCAGAGCCAGTTCACCATTGGGGTGAAGCACAGACAATGCCGATGCCGGATTGTATCCGAAGCCAAATGCGGGATAGGCTTGCGAGTGCAGGTCTCCCCCGGAATTACCTACTTGTGTCACTTCGCTATCCGTTAGTCTTTCGCCATAATAGGCAATGGTCAGTCCGGCTTCCTTTTCACCTTCCAAAACCAAGGAGGTATTAGGCGTGGAAATCAAAAAACTTTCGGCAAAGGCGCAACAGGGCATCAATGCCATCACTGTAAGGATACTTTTTATCTTGCTCATTTTCTTTTATTTTTATTTCAAATTTTAATAAGTGTTCTTATCACCTGATACTATAAGATAATGGCATCAGGATCTTTCTTTCCTTGTATTATTTTAGGCTTCTCCATCAACTTCCCACCCTCATTATAGTGTTGGTTGTTGGACTTGTTTTTGTCTCCTACACCTTCCTGCATCAAGACTTTCAAATCATTGAGATGACGTTGGTAGATGCCGCGCGGTGTTTCTCCGAACCGCTTGCATAATGATGCCGCCATGCCTACCACTTCACCCATCATGCCTGTGGTACGCATTACACGGACAGTGCCAAGTGCCACGTGTGTGACACTGATGTTCCGTCCGGCCATAAACAGGTTGTTGACATTACGCGAATAAAGGCAACGGTATGGTACTGCATAAGGATAAATCAAGATGTGTGTGGTAACGGCCTTGAATTCCTGTCCCGGGAATTTCCGACTGTTATCAGGATCTTCACGATGCAGGTCTATGCTCCAAGTGGTGGTGAAAGAAGCATCTTCATGGAACGTATTCTTTAGCAGATCATCTTCTTTCAGCACGTAATCGCCCATCAACCGCCGCGATTCCCGCTTTCCTGCAATATAGGCAACCCATCCGAGACGACGGTTCCGATATTCCCCATTCTCTTTCAGATGGTTTTTCAGGAAACTCCAGTTGAATAGACCACCAGCATCCCATAGTCCCTGATGCGTTCAAAGTTTGTTATTGGGTTCTGCTGCATACCTGTCTCCCAAGTCCATTCACCCATCTTCACCCGTTCGGCATTATGCTCGTCGAACTTGATACCATAGCTAAACTCGGGAAAGGTGCTGGGCTGCTGCTCTTCTACCGAATACCACTGCACAGAACTGCCCAATACCTTTTGGTCGGCTTTTTCCGGTGCCAGTTCTTCGCCGAACTCATTACGTGCCTCACGTCCCATGCGCCAGTCTGCACCGGCCAAATAGCCTATGCTTCCATCACCCGTACAATCGGCAAAAAGAGGTGCTTCAAGCGCAGCTCTTTACCTGTTTCAATGTGCTTGGCCGTTACGTTCCGGATACATTTCCCTTCCATGCCAACCGCAATGCCCCGGTAGTTCAGGAAGAGGTCTATGTTCTTCTTTTCCGGATTATTTCCATTTTCTTGTCGTCCTCATAATTCCCGGCAGGCTGTGCATTGCCCGGTTTGACGGGCCGAACTCCTTTTGCAGTCCTCCCAATGCCGGATAAGGTTCGTTCTCGATGCGTCCTCCCAAGTGTACACGTATTTCGGAGCTGTTATTGCCACCCAATACCGGACGGTCGTTAATGAGTGCCACCTTGCACCCCAAACGGGCTGCGGAAAGGGCTGCACTCATGCCGGCCACTCCTCCACCCACTACTACAAAGTCGTACTTCCCGGCCAAAGGCGGAGTGTCGGGCAGCTGCAGCACCCGATGCCGGAAAACAGCGAGTTCCTCCCCGTCCGACGGGGGTAACTCTCCTTTCCTGGTAGTAAAGTAGAGGGCATCACACCGGCCATCAAAGCCTGTCAGATCGTGCAGTGCAAGAGTCACCTCTTTTGCTTCGACCGTAACCTTTCCTGCCTCCTGCCACATCCAGCAGCTGCCGGTATCGCCCAAAGTGGTTTCCAGCCTCCTTCCATCTACCGATAAGCGGAATTTCCCGGGTCCTCTTACCGCACTCCAAGGTGATGTCCAGTTGTAAGTGCGCACGTAGGCATAATAAGTTCCTGCCATAGGAAAGCGGACTTTTGTCCGTGCATCCTTCACCCGCACTCCCATGCCGTGTGCCAACAGATAGGGAGACCCCATCTGATCCATAAACTGCTGATCTACTTTCCATCCGCCCTTATTGTCGAAGTTCTCGGCTTCCACGAATACCTGTGCACCCTGCGCCGATGAAACAGCTACCTGAGGCTGTGCGGACAGCGTGCCCGTTCCTAATAAAAGAGCTATTGCCACTATATGTTTTCTGTTCATGAATTTTCTGTCAAGTTTGGTTTGCCATTTTACTTTACTTCTATTTTAATTTGTTCTTTCCCTACGGAGATGACATATTCTCCGGATTCGACGAACCGCTTTCCGCTGCCGTCAACATAGCCCAAATCGCGCAGAGGATCTATGTGGAAATGGAATTTCCTTGTCTCACCCGCTTTGATCAACTGCTTTTCAAAATACTTCAATTCTTTCAGCGGGCGGGTAATGGAGCAATAGGGATCGGACACGTACCAGTGCACAGTTTCCGTACCATCATACTGGCCGGTATTGGTTACCTCCACCCCTACGGTAACGGTTCCGTCCTTACCTATGGTCGTAGCCGTTGCACGTGGAGTGCCATATTCGAATGTCGTATAGCTCAGTCCGTATCCGAACGAGTAGAGCGGATTGCTGGTAATGTCCTGATAGAAGCCCTGATGTCGGCGTGCACTGCCCCTGCGGTTATAGTAGACGGGAATCTGCCCGTGGAGTATGGAAAGGTCATCGCCAGCTTGCCCGATGGATTGATGCGCCCGGTGAGGATACCTGCTACAGGCCGTCCTCCTGCTATTCCCGGCTGCCAGATTTCGAGGATGGCATCGCACAGCGGCTCGATGCGGCACAGCTCCAGCGGCCTGCCGTTCGAGAGCAACAATACTATCGGCTTGCCAGTCTTTTGCATCTCCTCTGCCAGCCGTTCTTGTATGTTGGGCAGGGCGATGGTGGAACGCGAGGCGTTCTCTCCGCTCCATGAGCGTTTCTCGCCTAAGCAGAGCACCACGATGTCGGCTTTCCCGGCTACAGCCCTTGCCTCTGCAAAGCCACTTTCATCTTCCTTCTCGAAGTCGCAGCCTTTGGCATACAGGAGCAGACTATCGGGTTCGCCGATTTTTTCCTCATCCCCTCCCAAATGCTGGTCACGTCTTCCGCTTTCCCTTGTCCCTTCCAAGATCCGAGCAATGCCTCCTGCTCCTTGGCCATGGGGCCTATCAGCGCAATCCGTTTGCCGGCAGTCAGTGGCAATATGTTATCCTTGTTCTTTAGCAACACCATTGACTCCTCTGCCAGTCGTTCTGCTATGGCTACATCCTGGGGCCGCAGAAAACGCTCGCTTTCGCTGCTTTCCGGCGTATACGGACGCTCGAAAAGCCCGAGCCTGAACTTCAGACGGAGCACGCGACGTACAGCTTCGTCCACCTCCTCCATCGGTACGCTCCCCTCTTTCACCAATTCGGCCAGATGATTGAGATAGCCTTCGGAAACCATGTCGATATCCAGTCCTGCCCGGATGGATTTTAGGAAGCCTCCTTCAGCGATGAGGCGAAGCCCTGCGGGACGAGCTGTTTCACGGCGGCCCAGTCAGAAACTATCACTCCGTCGAATGCCCATTGTCCTTTCAGAATCTCCTTCAAGGCGTAAGGATGTGCTGTGGCAGGTGTGCCGCTGATGTCATTGAAAGCACTCATCACAGTGGCCGCACCGGCCTTCACTCCCATTTCATAGGGAGGCAGATAGGTGTCCCATAACGTTTGCCGGGAAATCTCCGTATAGACATAATCCCGTCCGGCTTCGGAAGCCCCGTAGCCAACGTAGTGTTTCAGGCAAGCCGCTACGTTTTCCTTACTATCCATCTTATTGCCTTGGTAACCTCTCACAGAGGCGGCGGCAAACACGCCGTTTGTATAAGGGTCTTCACCGTACCCTTCGGCCACACGTCCCCAGCGCGGGTCGCGTGCCACGTCTATCATGGGTGAGAAGGTCCAGTCCACACCCGACATGCGTGCCTCGCGTGCACTGACGGCACATGCCTTTTCGGCAAGGGAGGATTCCAAGCACAAGCTTGAGCCAGCGGAATAGGATAGATGGTCCGATAGCCGTGGATGGCATCATAACCGAAAACGATGGGAATGCCCAACCGTGATTCTTCCATGGCCTTCTTTTGCATGTCATTGCGCACTTCAGGCCAGTCCTCATAGTAAATCAACGATCCGATTCCTGCCGGTATGTCTTTTATTTTCTCACCTATATTGTTCGAGTTCTTGTTCTTCCCAATGGTACGCTGGTGCAATTGAGGACCTTTTCTTCCAGTGTCATGCACGACAGCAGATCTTCTACACGTTCTTCTATGGGGGCATGCCTGTCTTTGTATATTTGCGCCCAAAGGGTTTGTGGAGACAGAGCCGTGAGCAAGGCCACTGTTCCTATTATTATTGTTCTATTCATCTGTTTTTCATCGTTGTTTCGGTTATACAGATTGAATCTACTGTTTCTGGTAGACTTTTACCCAATCCACAATCATGCTCGTTCCATCTATTTGGTCTGTCACAGTACCTACCCAATCGGCTATAGCCCCACTCAGATAGACAGCTGCTTCCTTATGGCAATATTTGTTGGGATAGCGGCGGATCTCCTTACCATCGAAGAACCATATCAACTCTTCCTTACTCCACTCCAAGGCATACGTATGGAAATCCTTGCTCAAATCCACTGTAGGCGTGTAGTTGTAATCCACAGCCTTCACCCAATCTTTTCCATCCCAATATTCTATCTTGAAAGAAGGAACCAGAGATTGCCATTCCCCTTTTCCGTCTATCCAACCGTTGACCAACTGGATGCACCCCACATTTATATCCTCATCCCATTCCAAAATAAGCTGCTTTACACCTATCGTTTGTGTAATCCATGCCGTTTTGATGGTTCCGTCTATGGCGTTCTCAGGCTTTACCTCATCGTATGGACGGACTTGGTCACCGCTTCCTTGCAGGCAGCCGCTGGCCGCCACCTTAGCGCTCTTTGCATAATTGGTCAGCGAAGAGGCTTGCTGCTGTGTATCGCTCAGCGGTGCAGGATATTCTTTGTCTGAAGGTGGAAATACCCGTAGCTCTTTGAGCTGGAAATGGTTGTTTTCTTCGGAGACAAGGCGTATCTTTCTGGTTCTGATACTCTTTTCCAACGGGAATGAATAGCCGGGTTTCGTTTTCTTCGTATCTCCAGCCAGGTATCTCTCCGGAAAGGTGGGATGTCCTGTTGTTCCATCGGCGTATTCAATCTTTGTAGCCCAGTCATGTACGGCCATGTCGATGTTATTGGGATACTTTCCCTCGTTGATATCAATTTCAAACACATTCTGCAAGAATATCCAAAATGAATTGTTCACACCCGTAGCATTGGCATATTTATAACGACACTCAAACCGTCCGTACTTGAATTTCTTCTTTGTCCAAATACTGCCGCTTGTCCATTGCTTGCCTCCTTTATTCTCTTTCTTGTTGTTCAAATAGAGAAATCCATCGGCAACAGTCACATTCTCCCGCCAACGGCTGCAATCTATGTGGCCGGCGGCTCCATTATCTGCATTCCAGTAACTATCCAAAGTAGAATTACTATAATTGAAATCATCCGACCATACTTCTTTCCATTCTTGCGAAGTCTCCCCGTTTTTTCCCCGTCACCATTATCAGGAGTCATTTCCTCCGAAGAGCAGCTTGCATAAACAGAGGTGGATATAAAAAGCCAGAAAACAGGCATACAAAAAATCTTCCTCATTTCCATTTTCGTTTTGTGTAGCTGCTCAACCGTATATAGGCTGAGCAGCTACTTTTAATATAAATTATATGTATTACTTTATCGCTCAATCTTCAACGTCAACCTCTTCTTCCACATCCTCTATCTTTCGTATCCTTTTTGTTTCTTTGTCAAGGACATAGAGTATCACCTTTCCATCCACCTCTTCCACAGCTATGTCGATTGGAGTGTTGAAAGTAGCTTTGCCGACTTCTCCGTTATTGCTCCCCGCAATGCCGGGACGACCTGCGTAGGTCGTTACGTTACCATCTGTATCTATTTTGCGGATACAATGGTTGTAAGAGTCGCATACATAGATATTTCCTTGACTGTCCGTATCCACACCTCCGATGCCGCGGAAAGCTGCTGTGGAGAGTTTGCCATCGGCAAAGTCGCCTGCTTCTGCCGCGTTGCCTGTCAGTTTTTGTCCTGACTCAATGTTTTAGTGGAGGAATCATAGTCCGACACCCAAATCTCTCCTCCATTTTTGGGATAGCTCAGGTATAATTTGCTGCCATCTTTTGAGAATTTGAGTCTGAGAATACCGGAACTGTCATATGTTCCACTTGACTTTAATATCTGTGGATCAAATTGCTTTGTAATATCTTGTGTCTTCCGATCCCAGCGGTAGATAGCCGCATAATTTTTATATGTATAGAAGAACAATTCCCCGTCTTTTGGATTTACGGCCACTGATACGATACCATGAAAGATTTTTTATCACTTTGCTTAAAAGGTTGGCAAATGTATTCTTTCTTGAAACCATCTTCTCGTTTAAACATAACGATAGCTGCCGCCCAACTCCCGCCATTTAAATTATCTACGGCTTTGATAGATAATTTCCCCATCGGGACTGATAGATGGTTGCATTTTGAAACTGCTACCTCTATTTTCCTTTGGTTCTTGATAAGAGACTCCGTCTTTAAACAGTACATTGGCTCGCCCCGGGCATTGCAATATAAACATCTTTTCCTGCGGATGATAGAGCATATAGTCACTGTTAAATTCTGCATTTACTTGTCCCAATGTGCTCACATTTCTTCCTTTCATAAAGCGGCGTAGTTTGAATTTGTTTTCAAACACGTAGTTTACCTCTTTATCAAGCAGCTTGATGCGTAGCGATCCGCTGTTGGTTGTATTTTCCGGCACAAGGAAAGTAATCGTATTATCGCTCACTGTCTCAATTTGTGCCTGGCGGTAGTTCAGTTCCACCGTGACGTTGGAAAGATCGTTTCCGAAACCGCTCCCGCTTACAGTGATGAGATCACCCACTTTGGCACGATCCGGGGAAAAACTCTCGAAAGACACGCCCTCTGGCAATCCTTTTTCGGAAGACCGGGGTTGATGATCTGTTCATCACTGTTGCTACATCCGGTCAGGAGAAGCAGTACGGCAGCAGTGATGATGTATGCTATTCTATTCATGGTATAATTTCATTCAAGTTAGTGAATATTTAAATTTTACTTTGCCGGACGGATGGAAAGCAGCTGCCCTGCACCTACCGACAGGGTTATCTGCCCGTTGGTTACAGCCACTTCTCTGTCCGTACCCAGTCCTTTCTCGGTAATGGGGGCGACAAGAACCTTCTTCACCTTCTTCCATCCTTCAGGCATTGTCCAGGTTTTATTGGTATATCCGTTCTTTGAGAAAGCCGCCAGTTCTTTCTTCTTCCATACCAAAGGCAGGAACAGATCATCACCCTCACGCACCAAGCGTCCGTTCTCTTTGTAGGTCTTGGTCTTGTAGTCCGCCACCACACCGCCGGAGTACTCTACGCGTTTGTTGGTCGCATCATACTTTACCACCATGTGTGTTTGAGCCACAAGTAGGGAATGGTCAGCAGACCGAAGTCTTCGATGAAGCCCTTGTAGTCCGGCGTATTCCGAACGTCCCAGCCCCGGCCCGGAAAACGGTTTTCCCCGTGCATGTTCGAACCGAAAAGAAATTCTACATCCTCGGCACCCTTTGTTGCTCACATGGATGGAGCTTCGTCCGCCCGCTGCAAGCGAAGAGGGTATCTCAGCCCGTTCTTGAGCGGTGAGGTCGTTCCACCAAGCGGCAGGCTGCAGGCCGATGAAGGATCGGTACGCAAATAGTTGCCCGGGGTCTTGCCATGATACAGCTCAGCCGTCACATCCACGCCCTTATTGCGCCAATAACGGAATATCTTGCGCATGATTCTGTTGTTGTCTTCTTTCGTAACCTTATGGTAAGGGCTTTCGTAAGGGAAGAAGGCATCGATGTGTATGGTCTTGCTCTCTGTAAGATTCAAAAAATTCGGTCACATGGTCTATCCGTTTTTGCAGGTAACCTTTTTCCCATTCTTTCTTGAAGCAGACAATACCGTCTCCTACCCATCCGAGAAGCAGGCTGCCGTCGGCATTGCGGCAGAGCAGGTCGTTCTTTACGTAAGTATCCCACAAGGGGCTGAGGCGCTTCAGATGATCCTTTTCACTTTCATTATATATATCCGGATTATTAGGGTTGATATTCTTCGGTCCCCATGCATCGTTGAGCATGGCGTGTACAGATACTACGGTGTTGTACTTCTTCGCCTCCTTTACCAGCCACAAGTAACCATCGCGGACGGATTTGTCTCCGGGACGCAGCAGAGCCTCGTTGAACTTGTCCAATGACGGATACCCCGTATCATGCCCGTTGTATTGCCATCCCACAAGGTACACAATCTTCTGCACGCCTCGTGTAATTTTATCGGCCCACTTTATCATCTCTAACGCGTCATCGAAAGTCGCACTCACATTGGTCGCCTCGTCGGAGTCGTGCTTGAGCTGAGCCATGTCGATTTTCATCATCACCAGTTTGTTGTAATCATACATGTAGGGACGCTCGGGTTTTCCGGTCTTGCGCCAGTCGTAATACTCGCCCGACACTTCATCCTTTTTCCCGTCCTTTGTTCCTCCCTCCTTTCCACCACATGCAATCAGAAAGACGCTGTTTATCATCAGCAAGGTGTATAGAAATATAGATTTCAGTTGTTTCATTGTCTTTTTTATTACAGAGTTATTTAATTGCGGCTCTACTTTTAATTAAGGTTGCCGCTGAACATCCAAAGCATCTGCTTCTTATCAGGATTGACTGTGGCATCCGATTCGGATCGCAGTTCTATTTGCATTACATAGACAATCTTGCGTCCGTCATCCGATGTCTTGGGCAATTCGCATATCTTTTCGGGATAGAATACGAAAGTGAAATGCTTGAATCCTTCGGTAGAGGCAAAGTCTATCTCCGTATTCCCCTCGATAGAGTAAGCCTCGGCGGGCAGCACACGGTAATTGTTGTTGGCGGCCTGTTCCAAGGCTGCTTCCATTTCAGCCTGTGTAAGCACAGCCAGTTTGGCTTTGGCCTCGTAATAGGCCACACTGCCCGTTTTGTAGACATGCACCTCTTCCACCAAGGGAACCGACGAGGTGCTGCTTACCGTGAGCAATTTCTCGCCCGTATCTTTCAGGCTGAGTACCTTATGATACTCGTTGGGAAAGAGGTTTTCCATTTCAAACTGCGACCCGTCGCAACTGATCATAAGCAGCGTCATAATCAAACAAGCGCATAGCGACAATCGATGCAAAATCTTTTTCTTTTCATGTTCTTCACTGTTTAATCATTAATATCCGGGTGCCTGTTCCAAATTGGGATTGGAATAGACCTCATGTTCGGCAATGGGAAGCAAATACATGCGTGTATGCCATTTTCCACCAAGGTTGGTAAGCGTTATGCGCTGATTGAACTCTTCGAATGTGGGATCGGGCACCTGTGCATTCAGTCCTTGGAAGGAGGTGGCATCCATGCGTTGGGGAGCGATGAGCCAACGGCGCAAGTCGTAGTAGCGGTGCATCTCGCCCCACAACTCGATAAAACGCTCGCTGCGTACCCACTCTGTGATGCTCATGCCGCTTTCTGCCACCATTTGGGCTGTCAGTTCGGGCACACCCGCACGGATACGGATCGGGTTCAAGGCATCCATCGCCTCTGCATCGTGTCCCAATGCTGCATAGCACTCTGCCAAATTCAAGTAAAGTTCCGCCAGACGGAGGGTAATGGCAAAATGCCGTTTGAAGCTGGCTTTGCCATCGGCCTTTTGTAACGTATATCGGGTTGAATCCATTTCTTGATATAATAACCACCGAGTGCCAATCCACGGTTGGGAGCATAGCCATGCAGGCTGGATACACGCGTTTGCAACGTGAGTGGCTCTCCATCGACAATGATGGGGCTGTACTGGTCTCCATCGAACGAGAAAGTGGCATAGAACCGTGGTTCGCGGTTGTGGTTCAACTTGATAATGTTCTTATTGGAGAGATCGGCCGATTGGAAATATTCCGTTTTGGGTGTGAATTCAGGATCGTACTCCGGCAGCTTGCCGTCTTTGGTATAAAAGTGCTCGATGGAGTAGAGCGTGGCTCCCGAGCCTACCCAACCTCCTTGCATACTGCCATTGGAATCTTTGATAATGTTGTATGGCATTATCAGCACTTCTCTTCCTTGCATGTAGTCTCCCATCTGCCACAGGAATTCCCGGTTGCCGTCAGATGGAATGGTAGTCAACAGATAACGCATCAACATCACGCTTTTCAGAAAGTTCTCATCTGTCCGATCATCTATCTTCAATTTGTCCAGCGTCAGTCCCTCTGCGTTCATCAGACGGTCTATATCGGTAAAATCCTGCGTGCGTGAGGCAGCATTGTACCCGAAGAGCGAACATCCGCCTTCGTTCAAGGCAAATCCAAGAGCTTCCTTGCAAGCCGCGAGGGCACGATCCCACTTCTGCGGGTCGTACGTCCGGCTAACCAGTTCTTTACCATAACCAGGCGTCTCATAATTGGTATTACGCCAGTTAGGATAGGGAAAACTCCCTGTTGTAGATTGGTGAGGCCGCATAAAGGAATAACCGGGCTTTCAAAGCCTTGCAGATGGTGGAGGTAGCACGACGCCACTCCGTGTTGTCTATTTTGGCCGGAAGCACAGCTGCGGCCTCGTCCAGCCATTGGGCTATGCGGTCCACACAATAGTCGAAATGGCTGCGTCCGGGAAGATCCGAACCGGATGCATTGGCATCGTACAGAGACTCCATGATAGGAATGGGACCATAATATTGCAACAGATAGAGGTGCCAGAAGCCTTTCAAGAAAGCAATCTCTCCAAGCCACCGATTGCGCAAGTCAGGTGTAAGCCAAGAAGCTGTAACTTTAGCCAATTCTTCCTCGAAAAAGATAGCACTGCTTTAGCATCGTATAGGGTATTGTCCAATCTGATGTCCACTTCATAGAAGGGGTTACATTGCCTTGGAGCATCTGCAGGGTAGTGGTCTGCCAGCCGAAATAGGGGATGGTTTCATCGGTAGCTTGGCAATTGTAGTCTGTCATCCACGATGGAGCTTTTTTAGAAAAACCTAATTCAGGCTGGGCATTTTTGGGAAGCGTATACTGCATCTAATCCACTATAACAGGAGAGCAGGAAACCAATCCTTTGGCTTCCGTATCGAAACCGTTGGATACGGTCGGCTTCTCGGGGGAGCTACATCCAGGTAATTGCACGAACAGCAAAGTAAGATGGATAAACCGAGCAATATCCGGCATATCTGCCGGGAATAGAAGGATAATGTATTTTTCATTTCGCGTCGTTTTAGAATTTAACTTGTGCCCCGATATTGAATGTGCGGGACATGGGATATTGGTTCCACCACAAAGCAGGATCCCAATGCTTGAACGGACTCCAAACGGCCAAGTTGTCGCCGCTGAAGTAGACCCTGACATTGGGGAAAGTATAGCCGAGTTCGAAAGTCTTGAAACGGAAGTAATTACCATTCCGCTTCCAGTAGGTGAGGGCTGGTGGTTGTTCTTATAGTCACCGTACACGATGCCCAGACGGGGAACTTGGCTGCGGGATTCGGGTTTTTCGAGTGACCAGTGGTCATCGGCCACGAACTGTAGTAGCTGTGAGAAGGTCTGTGACTGAGGCGTGGTGAAAGGGAATATATCCACTCTAAGACGTCACCGCCCGAAGTCATCAGGATGGTGCGTTGTGCAGTGCCGTTAAAGAAGACACCAATGTCCCATTTCTTGTAGACAATGTTCATACCCAACCCGAACTGCATACGGGGATGGAGCCGTAAGGCGAGATCATCACCTGGTCGTTGTCGTTGATTACGCCGTCTCCGTTTACATCCTGATACTTGATGTCACCGGCCTGGACACGTCCGCCAAAATAGCTTTGATCCGGACTGTTGGCCACCTCCTCGTCGCTTTCAAAAAGTCCCAGGGAGACATAGCCCATGGTGCTCTGCAACGGCTTGTTTTTGGCTGTACGCCACACATAGGGGTAGTTTGGCTCATCCTTCTCATTCAGAATGGTTCTGTTGTAAGTGAAACTGCCCCGGAAATCCACGGCCAGATCACGCGTCAGTTGCTTGTTCCAGTTTACGCTGGCTTCGAATCCTTCGTTGGTGGTCTTGCCCATGTTGCTCCAAGGGGTTATAGATTCCCCATATCCTGCCATCCAAGGAAAAGTGCCGCGCTTTACCAAGATGCGGTCACGCTTCTCGTGGAAATATTCCAGTGTCAGGTTCACTTGGTTAAGCAATGTGGCATCGATACCGACATTGAATTTCTTAGAACGTTCCCAGTGCGCATTTTCCACCCGCATGGATTTTATCTTAGGACCGTTATAGGTAGAGAATTTCTCGTAGCCTGTTGTAAAATTGTATCCATTCATATCCACATCCTGTAAATAAAGGAAACGTCCTGCTCCGCTGCCGCTCTCGTCGCTTCCTACCAATCCGTAGGAAGTACGCAGCTTCAAGTAGTCTACTACGTTACTTATAGGTTCCCAAAACGGTTCATTGCTCGCTACCCATCCTAAGGAGACGGCTGGGAAAAACTCGAAGCGTTCTCCTTTGGCCAGACGTTCGGTACCATTGTAACCGAAGTTGAACTCAACCAAGTATTTGTTAAAGTAGTCATAGGTGAATCGGCCGGAGAAACCTTTGGTTGCGGTAAGGAAGTACGGCATTGAAATACTCGCGCATCATGTACATCAGCATACCCGATACGGTATGGTTGCCAAAGACACGGCGGTAGTTGATGCGGCCGTCAAAATAGAAAGTATTGTCCGTTTCGCGCGTTGGGCTGCTGTCTTCCCAAATGTATTTGTCACCCGGACTGCCTACCATCTGAAGCTCATAGACACCGGGGATTCGATTCGTCCCAAAGGCCCGGTACGGGTTCATAATAATAGGGTTTGAATCCTTTGCGCGATGAACTGTTGGCCCATGCCTTGAAATTGACCATAGCAGACAGCGAGAGTCCTTCGGTCAGGAAGTCGAGTTTCTGATCAAGGTTCAGAATAGCATTGATGGTGCTGTAATTCTGTTGCCTGAGTGTTTGCGATACCACTGCATAGGGATTGCTCTTCGGCGAACTGCTGGTGATGTTTCCGAACCGGATGTGATCATCCCCTTCCTGCGCCGGATAATAGGGCGGAAAGATAACCGGATTGATAAGTTCAATCATGTTGAGTACGCTTTGTGCGTTCGAATCCGGCCCCTTAAGGCGTCCTATCTGTGCATTGATGCGCAGGTCCACTTTCGTGGCATCGGTTACTTTATAACTGATGTTGTTCTGGAATACATACTCCCAACGGTTATAGTTTGTGCTGATGGGTGCCTGCTTGGGTACGTTGATCAATCCCGTAGTATGGTTGGCCTGCAGACCCAGGTAATAGGTTGCACGGCTGCCGCCACCCGATACATTGGCATTGATGCGCTGGTTCATGTTATGCTTCTTAAAAACGAGGTCTACCCAATCTGTATTGGGATAGATGTAGGGATTAACGCCTTCTCGGGTATAGCGTATCACGTCATCGGTATAGTTCTGCGGATTGCCGGGATAACGTGACTGTTCGGCTTCGTTGTAAAGCTCCATATAGGTCACACCATCGGCAAATTTAACTTGGTTGACCGGCTTGTAGAACGAGTTCTCAAACGAGACGCGTATTTCGGCTTTCGTGTTCTCGTGTCCCTGTTTTGTGGTGACGAGCATCACTCCGTTGGCACCCCGCGCACCATAGATGGCTGTAGCAGAGGCATCCTTCAGAATGGAGAACGATTCGATGGACTCGGCAGGCAGACGGTCCAAATCGCCAATGCTGATTTCCACGCCGTCAAGCAGGATAAGCGGCGTGCTGCGCCCGCCGAAAGTGCTGATGCCACGGATGTAAAATTGAGATGTGGCTCCCGGCTCACCGCTGGAGGCTATCGAAATGACACCCGCCAGTTTGCCGGTCAAGTTCGATGTGAGCGAGGGGGAGGGAAGGCGCATGTCGCTTCCCCTCTTCGTGGCGATGGCACCTGTCACCGAGACCTTCTTCTGTGTACCGGCACCTACAATGACCACCTCGTCAATGGTCTCATTATCCGATTTCATGGTCACGTTCAGTACACCGAGGTCGTTCACTGCCAAAGTTTGGGTGGCATAGCCGAGGTAGGAAAACTCCAGCTGCGTGTCATTGGTAACCTGGATGGAGTAGTGCCCGTTAATATCGGTGATGACACCCGTATCAGTTCCCTTTACTTTGACGGCAGCACCTACCAGCGGCTCATTGAGATCACCATCGGACACCAGACCTGTCAGCGTACGTTTTGTTTTCTCCTGCTTCTGTTTCAGTTTGAGCAGATTCCCGGAGGCTGCACGTTTTACAACGATTTGTTTCCCGTTAATTTGATAGGTGAGGCTTGTTCCTGCAAAAGAGATGGAAGCACTTTGCCGATTTCTCCTTTCACATCGACATCTGCCGTGCGCTGCAGTTCAGGAAGGATTTCTTTCGAGTAGATAAAAGCATAGCCTTTTTCACGCTCTATTTCTTTGAATTGTTCCAGTATCGTTCTTTTCTTCGCTTGTTCCGGAAGGGGACTATATCTGTTTTCCGCTTCCATCCATGAAACTGACAAGGCGAGCACGATCAGCATGCAAACAAGGCGAAAAGGGAACATTGGAAACATACATTTCCTTTTCATGGAATTAGTTTTTCTGATATTCATAATAAAAAGAATGTTTTTCACATTAGTGTCCCGTTGAATCAGGACAGGTTTAATAATAAATGTATTTTTCACTGTTCGTTAGAAAATCATTTCGTTGTCTTTCACTTCATAGGCTTCGTAGTTTTCAGGTTAAACACTCAGGTTGTCTATCGGATCCGAATCTCTCCTTCCTCTATGCTGTAACTGATGCCGTAGAGTAGGGAAAATGTCTTCATTACTTGTTTAATATCATCGAAGAGCAGCAATTTGCCGACAGTGCACTTCCCTGCTACTTCCGGATCGCAGGAGATACGTACATTGTAGTAACGGCTCAGACGGTGGGTAATCTCCTCCATTGTATCGCCACGGAACTTAAGTATTCCTTCTTTCCATGCAATGTAATCAGTGGCATCTACTTCATCCACCGAGAAATGCCTGTCGGATGTGCTCAGTTGGAAACGCTGGTCCGGTGACAAGACGCAGTTCTCCTTTTCGGTGGCTTGGATGTTTACTTTACCTTCTGCAGGAACAACAGACTGAACTTCATCATCCTTATAGGCAGAGACGTTGAACTTCGTGCCCAATACATCGACTGTCATCTGCGAGGTCTCTACATAGAAAGGTCTCGAAGCATCTTTTGCCACTTCGATATAGATTTCTCCTTCCACGCGTATGCGACGCTCTTTTCCCCGAAGGAGGAGGGGACGTGGAGTATGCTACCGGCATTAACCCAAACTTTCGACCCATCGGCCAGTACGAGCGATGAACGTCTGCCGTAGGGTACAACCAATGTGTTGGTATGCTTATCCGATGCATTGACGCCCTGTAATACCCGCTTTCTCTTGCCCTGTTCGTGGACTGTAACCACGCTGTCGTAAGTTATAAGGGCATTGTTCTCTATTTGGACTTGTCTCCCGGCCTTGCCTATCAGCATCACTTCCCTTTGTGTGAGATCGAGTGTCTGTAAATCGGCTGTCTGAGTGAAATTACCCGCATCCGGCGTATGGAACATATATAAGAGACCTGCCGTAAAAATGCCGATAGCGATGATACAGGCTGCAGCATAGCGAACAAGCAACATCCGATGACGTGTATGGCAATAATCGCGCCTATCCATTTCCTTCTCTATGCGGTTCCATAGGGAAGCTGTCTCTTTAGGCAGACGTTTTACGGAATTGAAGCGGACTGAAACGATGATGCGGCGGGCTTCCTCCTGAGCGGCCTGTTCATCAGGATGCATCTCTACATACTCCTTCCAAAATGTTGTGGATTGGGGTGTGGGCATCAGACAGTGCAAAACGAATGAATCGTCTTGCAGCCATCGTTCAACGGATTGTTCTACTGGGTCGCTTTGCTTCATGGTATCCTCATTGTTTCTACAACATAGAGAGTATGATTATAGAAATAGCCCCATCACAAATCCAAAATAGTGTTAAACATGAAACAAATCTGTAGAGAAAGGCTTTCCGGATGTCAGGTAGGCTGCATGAGGCATAATAAAAGCCAGCAAAGCATTTGAGGATGGCGGTTTCTCATTTCTTCGATAGCGCGATAGACCAGTTTCTGCGCCGCTGTGGGCTGTATGCCCATCACTCTGCCAACCTCTTCATAGCTCAGCCCCTGCGTATAGCGGAGGTATATGGCTTCGCGTTGCCGGGGTGTAAGTGCATTGAGCATTTCCTGTAGGCGTTGAATCTTTTCCATCTGCTCTTTCTCGTCCATAATCAGCTCGAAGCCATTGACTTCAATAGTGAATTCATCTTCGACTTTATCCTCCGTAAACTCCTCCAGAAGTATGTTTCTCCGCTTTTCTATAAGAATACGGTTTTTCAAGCATTTCAGCAAATAGGCTTTGATGTTATCGCTCTCCCACAAACGACAATCATGTTCATAGAGATACAAGAATACATCCTGGACGCAATCCTCCAATTCCTCTTTTCCGATGCCAAAGGCCATGCCATACGAAAACAGGTCGTTTTCGTAAGTTTCATACAGCCATTTATAGCGGGAACATTTATCACTTTTCATTGATTCGGGGATTAACGTTTTGATGTGAGTTTGTTTTTGACTCTTAGTGCCAACAGTGTATTTAACATGGGTTCGACGAATAAGCTATCTGCAAACTTGGTAATTAGGAGAATTGCTACAGCTTTATAGCATTGAATTACAATACACTATAACAATAATCGCTATGTTCACCGAGGGCAAAGTTACGGAATTATCTTGTATGGCAGATGACTTCTGCAAGTTTTTTGATGTTGTGAGGCAAAGGCATACACTGAAACCAAGCAAGAAACGACACTAAATGGACAGGTATAAGTTTCCCCAGCAATACCTTTTTTATATGTTTGCAGAAACCAAAAAGTACATATCCATTAAAGTCTTCAAGGGTATAGTTCAAAAGGCGAAAATGGCGCAGTAGATTTTTTAGTGGGGATACGCATAAATTTTAGCTATTCTGAACAAGAAGAATTTCTTGTCTGCCACTCCATGTAAGTTTGCCCTGAAAAGTTTTATCTTTGAATTGAAAGACTCCGCTGCGGCATTGGATGCCCTGTTTGTGTAGAAGTTCAATAAGTCATCATAGTGTTCATAGAACGTTGTGGCAATGACATTGAATGCCTTTATCCTAGCCTTGCCAACCTTGTCATACCACTTTGCCATGCTGAGCCTCGCAGCATCCTTGAAGGTGTCCTTGGCAAATACCATCCTGAGCGAGTGTGACAGCCCATAGGCTTCCTTTATGTCCGGGTATTCATTGAAAAGTATTTCAGCCCTTTGCTTCTGCCTTTCCGTCCATTTGTCCGATGACTTGAACAGCAGGTACCTGCTCCTGATGGGAAGTTCCTGGCGCGTGTCCCCGTTGTCAAACCGGTATGGCTCATACTTCCGCCCTTCCTGCTTGCATTCCTCCATTTCCTCATTGGCCTGCTGGATGGCGTCCCAGCGATGTGACACGCGTATTTCCTGTACTGCGTCACACGCCAGTTTCTGTATATGGAACCGGTCTATTACCCGGCTGGCATTCGGGAAGGCTGACGAGACGATTTTCCTCATGGAGTCGGACAAATCCAAAGTGACTTCCTCAACGGCATCACGCGCTTCCTCTCCTATTTTCTTTAGAACCCGTATCACATCCTCGGACTTTGTACCGGCAACCACGGCGATGAGACAGCCGTCACGCCCATGGCGGTCACGGTTTGTTACAATGGTGTACAGTTCACCGTTGGACAGGGACGTTTCGTCTATTGCCACATGAGGCCCGATGTTGTCAGGGAACAACATCCATTCGTCAGCATGTGGGAGTTGGTCCCGGTCCCTGAAGCCGCCCAGCTTCTCCTTATACTGTTTCTCGAAAGTACGGTGGTTTATATGGTAGTAGTCCTCAAGCGTACGGCAGGTCACAGGGGATGTTTCCATACGTCTCTTTTAAAAAGCCCCGAACTCCTTTGAGTAACGGGTTCCTTCACAGACAACGTCGAGGTCAATGGGAAGGCTGAAACTCTTCTTTGTACGAAGATCCATCCACCTGCGGCGGCGTATCACTAGGATGACCTTGTGGTCACGGATTGGGAAGTCCGTAACCTTCACGGCGTCCATGAAGCCCTTTGACTCAAAATTTGAGCTGATATCAGGGCTGCACTTGCATGTTCGTCAAGATGGATGTGAATCTCTGTCGCTGTCTGTCCTATGCTGACAATGGAAAAGTAGTCCAGTATCGCTGATGGAAGCACCATTTGTGCCAATAATTCCAGATGGTTCTTTGTCATGATGCAAAGGTCTGAATTTTATACCTAACTGAAAAATTTATCCCCATTAAAAATCTACTGCGCCCAGATTGCTTATGATTTTATTGTATTTCTTGTAAGTCAGACCAATCTTGATTGTTTTGTACACAAGGTATCTACAAGCCAACGGATGTTTGTAGCCCTCCTTATCAATACCTTCCATATCTTGAAGATAATCCAGTATCTCATTCTCGATTTCTTCGTATTTTTGTGTAGAGGCGGCTACGCTTACCAAATAACTCTTTTTCTACCATCCAGTCCTTTGTCCATCTTGTATCCTCATCCGTTCGTGGATTCAATGCTAACCCCACGATTACATGATCTCGATTGATGATTCTAAAAGGGTAACGGTCAATTTCATCAGGATTTCGTTCATCTCTGTAAAAAAGCATGGACAAAATTCTCTCTTTAGCAAGATTGTTCTCTTTGGGAGCATGAATGATACTATTATCTCTCATGGGGTTCAGGACTAAAGGCATTTGATAGCCATCGTTTTTATGAAATAGTCCTGTCAACCAACATCTCAAATAAGGGTAATGGATATAATCTACTTTTTGGCTTGATTTTTTTAATACGATCCTCTTGGGTAAACTCTTCCCAGTAGTCATTTGGGTTATAAGCATATAACGAATAATTGCAGACAACAGTGTAGAATAGTTCCGTCAACTTGTGTAAACGACTCGTTTGTCTGGGCAAAAGATCGTTTCCATTGCCATTTCTTGCGTCCAACCACCTTTCAGGTCTTTCTGCTCGATAATGAATGTTGTTGTTCTCCTCTATTTCTTCCTTCCTGTATCCAATAACCTCAACCACTCTTCCCTTTACATCCAGTCTTCGCAATTCTTTATTCTGAATAAACAACACGCTGCCATACACATGCTCAATGTAATGCACATGTTCTGCAGCAGCATATTGTGGCTTTTCTCCCATTAAAGCCGTAGCAATATTGTTCAATACTCTCACCATCATATCAAGGATTGAACTCTTTCCGCTACCATTCTCACCTACGACCGCACTGACGCTAATACTCAAACTATTCGTATCGTAAATCATCGCATCATTTGTGAAGTTACCTGGTATTATGATCTGACTGCCATCGTCATCAACTTCTATATTCTGGTAGAATTTATACCATCTGTCGGTCGTTGATAACGAACGTTGCATTCGTTTTACATAATGAGACTCTCCGCCCAAAGGATTCTCAGGTCGGAGACATCTGAAGCAATTATTCTGAATTGTGATTTGGGCATATGCGATATAGGGGGTATTGCCTTACTTCCAAAGCGGTTCGTTTTTCCCAGCCAGTAGGGAATCCCATTGCTGTCACATCAACATTGGGATGAGCTTGCAACAATGATTTTAATTGCTGCTTGAAATCATTATCTGGATGGGTTGCATCTTGGAGGTATGCAAGACAGCAAAGCTGGGCGTAGAGTTTGGTTGGCAATGTTATGGAAGCATTGATCCAGTAACCTTTCAGCTTTCCAGGGAGCTGCGGTTTCAAAGGGTATCTTCTGTTCCATGTTCGTGAATGATGCGCAAGACAGTTGCGCAGAGCCACGGCACATTTACACCAACTCTCAAGATATTCGTGTTGCGGCAAGTTAAATTCCCTCGCAATTTTCTTCTGGAGTTTAGTGTTCTTTAGGTTGCAGAATATCTTTGACAATGTACCGAAAGAAACCACTTCCAACGTTTTCCATACAGGTGGGATTATCGGATTAGAGTATTTGTCAAAATGCTCTTGGATGAAATCTTCCTTTGAGCGGAAAACTTCTTGCTGGACACGGATTGAGCAGTCAGTAAAGATTTTATTATCGGCAAACAAGCTTCGATCCATTATCCAGAATGAACCGTAAGCCATCGAGAATGATGAATGAGTTTTGAGCGGAGGGCTATCTCAAAACTTTGTATGGCCGTAAAAAGCAATGCCCTCAGTTTCTTGTCAAAGAAATAAAGATTGACGGCATTATCGAAATGACTGTTGGGCTTGAATATATGGGTAGTTTTGTCCTGTTCCATCGGGCGAAGATAATTCGCCAAACGGAAATAACTCATGATTTTCAACTGCCCTAAAGCATCGTTGTCATCTCTAATGATTAGCCCTCGGTCTTTCAGCATTTGAAGAATCTGGGGATAATCCAACGGTCGTTTTGTATAATCCATAAGTGTATAAAAGCAAAAGTTCCGCCCTGGTACGCATTGAAAAGAGGCGTGGCGGAAATTGTCGATGCAAAGATAATGCTTTTTATTTCAATCCTGCAAACATTTTCAGGAAAATTCGTCGAAAAACGGTCGGAAATTTGATTTGATTTGAAACGACAAAACGACAAAAAGGGGTCGCAAGGATTCTCAAAGCCAATAAAAAGAGCGTTAAAGACTTCATTCCGAAAGCTTTTCCAATGCCTGTTGCTGTGTATCTCTGATATGCTGCAGCAATATCCCCGGATTGATATGCCTCCGTCCCATCCGCACTGTCAGGTGCAGATGCGGTCCGGTTGATCGTCCCGTACTACCGCAGACCCCACCACATCCCCCCGGTCTCACACAGTCGCCTCTTTTCACGCGGCACTCGGACAAATGACAATAGCTGACTGAGAAGTCCCCATGCCGCACAGTGACATACTTTCCGGACACTTTATCCTGCCCGGTCTTCACCACAATGCCGTGCATCATGGCATAGGTCTCGCAACGGTCAGCCCTCAAATCCAGGCCGTTGTGCTTCTTGCGTTTTTTCGTGAACGGGTCTGTCCTGACACCGAATGGCGACGTGACAAAAATCTCTTTCAGCGGATAAGACACGCTCAGGTAGCTGTCTATCCATTGTTTGCGTATTGAAGCGGTATCGGCCGGTGTTTCTGATGATGCCTCTTTCTCCGTCATTCCCATTGTTTTCCCTGCCGTTCCCTGTGCGACACGCTCAATCCTGTAACGTGCCGTGTGTGGCGTTACCGTGTGGAACTGTGTCGTCACTGCCACGCAGCAGCACAACCCCGTTGTAATCAATAATATCCTTAACATGTTGCAAAGGTAGCAATCCTATATAAGATAGCACCATATTGTATGATGTATTTGGCTTTATAAAATATCATACTCTAACAATCTATAACGCTTGTGTTTATTTGACTTGAGTATGAAAGCAAGTATGATAATTGATACTTATATTAAATATACATAAACCACAACTAAATCATACTCATAGATTACTCATATTCGGAACCGCGCGTATAATTTTGCGGAAACGACAACCCATAAAATTACAAAGATGAAGATCCAGAGATTTCAAAGCGAGGAACTGCCATACGGCATCCTCGAAAGATTCGGGCTGACACAGGAGATGCTCGAAGACCTGCCACAGAAAGCTACCGAGGACATCCTTGACGGCCGTCGCTCTCCGGTGCTCCCCATCCATGTCACTGACGAAAACGGAGAGGAAATCCATGCCCGTACCCGGTTTGCATTCATCCGCATGGAAGATGGCAGTGTGGATGTGGTGTTCTATCCGCAGCTCAAGGCTGGCAGACTTGACCGTTTCACGGAAGAAGAACGCAAGGCATTGCGAGAGCACCGCCCCGTCATCGCTTCTGTCATTACCCCCGAAGGGAGAGAGATACAGGCTTTCCATCAGATAGACCAAGGCACCAACCAGATTATCTACGTGCCTACACCCGTCATCGGCCGCAACCTGGAATATGCCGCCAACGAGATGAAGCTCACCAATGCGGAGCTTACCTGCCTGCAGAAAGGTCTGCCCATCACCGTCATGGACGGTGACGACCTCTATACCATCGGCATCGACCTCAATGAAAAAGACAGGCGTGCGCCTCTCACACGCGGCGACGAAAAGAAATGGCGTGAGGAACAGCGCATCGGTTTCGGAAAATATAATTTCGGTCTGAACGGATGTTGGGTTGCCGACGGAGATGGCAACCTCGACTATGTTCCCGAAGCCTCCTATACCGAAGAGCTGTGGGAAGAGATGCGTAAGCGCAATAACATGCTCTCCATTCCCAAAGAACCGAAGAAAAGGGTACGGAAAGAAAAATCAAAGGTCAAGAGTGTAAAAATTAAATAGTCATTCATATTAAAAAAGAAAGTAACATGAAAACAATTTGTATTTGTGAGAAGCCCTCGGTGGCACGCAGCATTGCCCGGGTCCTGGGCGTAACGGAGAAACAGGAAGGATACTTGAGTGGGAACGGATATGCCGTCACATGAACTTACGGCCATCTGTTGGCATTGGCCCTGCCTCAAGACTACGGCATTGTCCATGTGGAAAAGGAGATGCTGCCTATTATTCCCGACCCGTTCAAACTGGTTGTCCGTCAGATTAAAACCGAAGATGGATACAAGGCTGATCCGACGGCTCTGAAACAATTGGAAGTAATCCGTAAACTGTTGGGTCAGGCTGATCAAGTGATATCCTGTACTGATGCAGGGCGGGAAGGAGAGTTAATTATGAGATATGTGCTTGAATATCTGGGATATCATAAGGAAACCAAACGCTTGTGGATATCTTCCATGACAGAAAAATCGATACGGGAAGGATTTGATAGCCTCAAATCAAGTAAGGAGTTTGACAACCTGTACCGTGCCGCTAAAGCCAGGAGAGAATCAGATTGGGTCGTCGGTATGAATGCCAGCCTGTCTTTGAGCATGGCTGCAGGCAAGAGTAACTATTCTCTGGGAAGAGTACAGACACCGGCACTTGGCATGATTTGCCGTCGATATCTGGACAACAGGGATTTTATAGCCAAACCCTATTATCTGCTACAGCTACGGACAACGAAAGCAGGGAAAGAACTCGTCTTAACCTGTACCGGGAAATATGATACACCGGAAAAACTCGATGTGGACCGTAAAAAAGTGTATGAAGAGACGACAGCCAAAGTGGTGCAAGTGGAGAAGAAAGAGGTTCCAGAAGAAGCTCCGCTACTTTATGATGTGACCGCCCTGCAACGAAGTGCCAATACCAAACTCGGACTGACCGCAGAACAGACGCTGAACATTGCTCAAAAATTATATGAAGGAGGCTACATTTCGTATCCCCGTACCGGATGTAGCTATATCACAGAAGACATCTTCGAACAAGTCCCTTCCCTCATCGGCCTGCTTAAGCAACATCCCCGTTTCACATGGCATGCGGAAAACCTCTGTAACCAGCCTTTAAACCGGCACTGTGTGGACGATAGCAAGATGACGGACCATCATGCGTTAATCATTACGGAGAACTATCCCCAGAGGCTTTCCCTTGACGAGCAGAATATCTATTCCATGATCGCGGGACGCATGTTGGAGGCTTTCTCCGGCAAATGCCTGAAAGAAACGGTATCCGTACAAGCGGACTGTAACAGCGTTCTTTTCGGGATAAAAGGAAGCCAAATCAAAGTTCCGGGGTGGAGAGGCATCTATAACGAACCCAGTGAGAAAGAAGAAGGAAGTCTTCTGCCCGAATTTCAGGAAGACGAAATATTGCCCGTGCTCGGTATTGATACATTGGTCAAGAAAACCAAACCGCAGCCCATATTCACTGAGGCAAGCCTGCTTGCTGCGATGGAAGGTTGTGGCAGAACTTTGGACGATGAAAGGAAAAAGAGGCAATGGAGGATTCCGGCTTGGGCACACCGGCTACACGTGCCGGAATCATCGAACTGCTCATTGCCAGACACTACGTGGAAAGAAACGGACGGTCACTGATTCCCACTCCCAAAGGACTGGAAGTATATGATATTGTAAAAGAGAAGATGATCGCCAACGTGAGCATGACCGGAGGGTGGGAATGCGCCTTGCATGAAATCGAAACCGGCAAAAAGTTTCCACGGAAAACATTTACTCAGAGCATCAATTCCTATACCCAACAAATCACCTCGGAACTGCTTGCCCTGAAACTTAACCATCCGGACTTGCCACATTGTAACTGCCCCAAATGCGGAGCAGAAACGATTATCGTCTTTAACAAGGTCGCCAAATGCAGCGATCCCAATTGTGGGTTCCTGTTATTTAGAACGTTCAACGGCAGGGAACTGACGGATAATCAGATGCTCCTGCTGCTATCGGGGAAACGTACCGGATATCTGAAGTTTACCAGCAAGAAAGGAAAGAAGTATGAGGCATCACTCGAGCTGGATGACAATTACAGGATTGAGATGACTTTCAAGGATAATAAACCTAAAAAATAAAGAAGCGACTTATGAAAAAAGAAATGGAAGAGATACCGGATGAACTGAATCCGGACTTAATGCTGAATACGATTGCTTCCGAACTGCTGATCAAGATAGCCAAAGGGAGATTGATATCCAGAAGCTGGTCAGGAAACAACTCTCGGACAGGGGAATCGATGACCAACGGAACTGGATAGGACCGGACAAGGCAAGAAAATATTGGGAGAAATATAAGATGCCTGTCTAAACCAAGTCAGTCAGGATAAGAAGATAATTGCAGGTTATTCAATCCGTTTGTAGGCCAGCCTGCAAATACCGGATCTGAAACATTTGTTCCCGGTCATTTCCCATGAGGAAGGACCGGGAATTTCTGTAAACAGACGTATGCCGTCCCCTTGGATATACGGTGCGACAAAAGGATGATTTCATCCACCAACCAGTATCTGAACATGCTGCTTATAACGGAAATTGTATCCGAGCCGCTTCTGTGAAATAAATACCTTCATTTTTCTTTTTCCATTGTGTCAATGAGATGAAAGATACATCCGGCCCGAGAGTCTGTGTAGCACGTTCCCGTATTTTGGTGAGGCCATATTTGTTCGGATTATCCCACAAAGGGGAAGAAACAGTCCTGTCGAAGAGGTATCCGTCAAGAGTAGTGATTGCAAGTAATTGGAGTTTTGCCATAAGTATAATATTTAACCTATAAATATTATTCGGCAAAAGTATTTGAGAAAGCGTGGCCTTACCCAACTCCAAGACGGAGGTTCTGGTAAACCTATGAATAGTAGCTGTGTAAGCCACGCTATGACAAAGCATAGCATAAGCAATACACAAAAAAGCCTCTATTCATTGAAATTTACCAGATTTCCGTCTTGAGACATTCTGCGAATGTTATGTCTATATCTAATTGGAAGGCTATTGCCTGCCATTTAAATCTATATTTCGTTCCAAAGATACTCATATTTCTGATTTCTCCGAAGAAATCCATATCATAAAGAAATGTGGCAGGGCAAAAAAGAAAAAAGATGAAAGAGTTACCATTTGTATAAGGGATGTCGGATTTCACGACTCCCCGTTAAATAAAAAGTATAAGAAAAGCTACGCTGACAAAAAATGACTATTAATGACTATTAACGACACTGGAAACTAAACGATTGATTTATAGTAATATTCCCTTTATCTTGCACCCAATTTCATTATTCACAATTTAATTTATAAATCATGGAACTGACAATTATCGAAACAAGTGCTTATCAGGACTTGAAGAAACAACTAAGTATGCTGTCCGTGCAAATGATGGACTTTCAAAAGAAAATAGCCCCCGTAACACCGGACAAGTGACTGGATGCGCAGGATGTGTGCCTGGCTCTCAATATTTCCAAAAGGGCACTGCAGACTTACCGGGATAACGGGCTGATTCCTTATTCTAATATCGGTGGAAAATTCTTTTATAAAGAAGTGGACATCCAGCAAATTCTGGAGGAAGGACTAATCAAAAAAAGAAAATAAAGAGTATGGCAGACATTATCACTAAAGATTCGGAAGAGTTCAAGGAACTTACCGGATGGATCAAACGGACAGGAAAAAATCTGGAGGCTGCTGCGGCACGGATACGTCCGACGATTGCAGACGAACATTATCTGAGTGGAGATGAGGTATGCCGGATGCTTCATGTTTCCAAGCGTACATTACAAACACTACGGGATGAAAAGGCAATACCTTATACCTCAATTACCTCTGTCGGGGGTAAACTGCTCTATCCGGAAAGCGGGCTATACGAGGTACTAAAAAAGAACTATAAAGATTTCAGGCGTTACTTGAAATAAGCAACCTGCCTGAATACGAAAAACACCCTTCAACATTTGCTGAAGGGTGTTTTTTCATACTTATTCTAATTGGCCAAGCGATACACGGAACCAATCTTGTCGCACATCCTATCCGTATCTTCCCCAACCTTCGGATTGATCAGTTCAGCATAGACTTGTGTGGAAAGAATCGATTTGTGTCCTAATACTTTTGCAAAGTTTCTAACGGCATGCCTTTCAATATAGCCAAAACTGCAAAGGTATGTCTCCCGATATGAGGGGTGATATTTACATTACAATCACACTTTTTCCCTAAAACCTTAAAACTACTTTTCATGGTTTCATAATCACCGACGGGGAAAACGCAATCAGGAGAATCTTTCTTTTTGTTATCACCCTTATACTTTTCTACAAGTTCAATTGCTATAGGTAATAATTTCACGACGTATGCTACGCCTGTTTTTATACGGTTTCCCATGAGCCATGTGCCACCATCAGAATCTGTATGGATATTCTTATAAGTAATTGCTTTCAGATCTGCGAAGGCGAGGCCTGTGAAGCACATGAAAAGTAGCATGTCACGCATAGCCTGCTGACGTTTATACCTCAATTCTACATGTATAAGCCTCTGCAGTTCTTCTTCAGAGAGAAATGAACGTCTTTTATATCCCGGCTTACATCCAAAACCCGTGAAGGGATGAACTTTTATTAAACCTTTCTCTTGAGCGATATGCATTAGCCATTTCATGGTATTAACACGTCCGAATGCTGTAGAACTGGCCGAGCCGCATGTGCCCAACATCCAATTATAATAGTCTTCAATAAAATCTTTGTCAAGTTCATCAAGTGCAATGTCCTCAACATTCTTTTTTGTCTTTCAAAAAAGCAATGCGCTCTTATAATCGGCTACTAAACCAAGATAGGTGCTTTTTGCCTTTTCCTTGCCTACTTTCTCCTTGTATGACTCAAGCTGTTCCCTGAAAAGCTCCATAAGGGTGTGGGAATCTTCTTTAAAACCGACATAGCGGCTATAGACTTTCTTGGCTGTGACAAAACTGTCATGATCGCATATGTATTGGTAATGCTTGGCAATTTGGGCTTTGGCATTATCAAGTTCCTGGTTTAACATTCTAGCTTCTTCGGATTTCCCTTTAGCCCTATTAGCTTTGGCGTCCCATAAAGAAATAGACACCTCCTTCTTACAGCTAAAGCAAGCTGTGGTCTTGTTGATGGTAATACGTCCCATTACAGGTACTTTACCATTCTTAATCGATTGATTTTTAGTGTAAAACAACACTCTGAATGTACTTCTCATAACTCAACTTTTTTAGTTACAAATTTAATTACTGTTGAGGTATTTGAAGTTATGAAGAATAATGCAATATATTGAAAACTAATGCCTTATATCCGATTAGTAGGCAAATTGGAAGAGGTAACAGATAAGTAACATAACTCACTCCCAAATATGCTCTATTTAGCTTTATTCACCACATCCGATTAAAACATTAGTTTTATAACTATTTGAATTTTAATAGGTTTGCACTATATTTGCGCATCTTGAAAAAACACTTTGTTTCATATATTGAAACAAACAGTTTCAAAGCTTGAAACATATTTTGAAACTATTTGGTTTGTATTTTAGCCTTATTCGGCACCCATTCTTTCCCGGATCTTTCCCCATGCATGCGTATCGAATAGACAACTTTGGCGCATAGTCTCATACATCTCTTTAAATCTGGACATAGGTATGGTATAACTCAACTTATCCGCTTCAAAGTACGGACGCACCGACGGATCGAAGAAACCGATAAAGGTCCGCTTGCCTCCTTTGTGGTTTTCAAGAGTGTGTCACTATGGAACTGCAACCGGAACCGAATAAGGAAACGACGCCATCTTCGGCATTATTATCATAGTAAGCCCATGTAGTCAGTCCGGAAAGCATATCAGGATTGGCGATAAACATGACGCCTTCCATTTGTTCCAGATTAGCTATTTTGTCTATACGGGCAAAATGAAGGTATTTCTTTTCTGCCATCGGCACTCCGAGTTGCCGGATAAATTCAATGACCATTTCCGGAGTCTGTTTATATCGTTCTTTTAGTGAGACAAAAGTCGGTACGCGTTCAGGCATTTCTGTAAAACCTGTGTAGAATTTGCCGCCACCGCAACCGATATTTTCTGCATTCAAGCTGATAGTACCACCTTCTCTGACAGTCTTCATACCTTTAAAGAAGCAACCGTTAATTTTCTCTGCTGTTCCTTCCAGTATATCCGAATACCAAAATACAAGAGGTAATTCGGCATTCTCTCCGAATGCCTCCTTGAAGTTCTGAATAAATGTTTGGATGTCCATAGCTTATCAATTTTAGTTATGTATGTAGGTCTTTGTACAAAGTTAAAATAAAATAGACATTCATCCTCTTTTTAAACAATAATTACTTATATTTGTCCGGAACAGAATATAAAAAAGCGTTATGAAGTATTTACTAATATATATAGGGTTACTTTGTCATCCCTGTCAATTGTGGGGACAAGAAACGGTTGCTACAAGAATCGTCCCTCCGACGGGATATGTCAGGGAGGCTTGTTCCGATCATTCGTTTACAGGTTACTTAGCGTAATTTGCCTTTGATGCCGAAAGGTAGTAAAGTGATGCTTTATAATGGAAAAGAAAAGGCAAATCAGTCTGCAGCCTACGCTGTAATGATATGGAGATAGGCAACCGTGATTTGCAGCAGTGTGCCGATGCAGTGATACGCTTGCGGGCGGAATATCTGTGGAAACATAAACGGTATGCAGACATAAAATTCAACTTCACCAATGGTTTCCCTGCCGGGTACAAGAAATGGGCGGAATGAAATCGGATAAAAGTCAGCGGCAATCAAGTGCAATGGTATGCTGCGGGTAAAGGAGTGGATTATTCCTATAAAACTTTCCGTAACTATCTCGATATGGTTTTTATGTATGCCGGAACTGCCTCTTTATCTCGTGAACTCCCAGCTGTGCTTTATACTTCCTTGCAACCCGGGGATGTCTTTATTAAAGGCGGCTCACCCGGACATGCGGTCATTGTTGTAGATGTTGCTGTTCATCCGACTACCAAAAAAAAGTGTTCTTGTTGGCGCAGAGCTATATGCCTGCACAACAGATTCATATTCTTGTAAATCCTGTCAGTCGCAGCCTTTCCCCCTGGTATGAATTAGCGGAAACGGATGCGGGGAAACTATATACTCCGGAATGGATTTTTTAGCCGGAAAGATTTAAAACGCTTTAAATGGAGCATAGAATCTTTTCCTTATCTTTGGCATTCAACAAACCGTTTTAATCATACAACAACGAAAAACAACCGATTATGAATTATGATTTATCAATGAATGCTAACCAGTTGGTGGCATTCCTTCAAAAGACCAACTTCAGAGTTTACAAAAGCTGACATTATCTCATTTATCCAGCAAAAAGATATCCGCATGGTTAATTTCATGTATCCGGCGGGAGACGGGCGTCTGAAAACTCTGAACTTTGTCATCAACAATCAAGCTTATCTGGAAGCTATTCTCACATGTGGAGAACGGGTAGACGGTTCCAGTCTTTTCTCATTTATAGAAGCGGGCAGTAGTGACCTTTATGTAATTCCTCGTTTCTGCACTGCATTCGTTGATCCGTTTGCCGAGATACCGACGCTGTCCATGCTTTGTTCTTTCTTCAACAAAGACGGCGAACCCCTCGAAAGTGCACCAGAACACACTCTTTACAAAGCAAGCAAAACTTTTACAGAAGTTACCGGAATGGAATTTCAGGCAATGGGCGAATTGGAATATTATGTAATAGCTCGATACTGGTATGTTTCAGGCAACCGACCAACGTGGTTATCACGAATCGGGTCCTTATGCTAAATTCAATGAGTTCCGTACTCAATGTATGTCTTACATCGCACAGACAGGCGGGCAAATAAAGTATGGACACTCCGAAGTGGGTAATTTTACGCTGGATGGTTATATCTATGAACAAAATGAAATAGAATTCTTGCCTGTTCCCGTATCACAGGCAGCAGACCAGTTAATGATAGCTAAATGGGTGATTCGTAACCTGGGATTTAGATATGGATACAATGTAACCTTTGCTCCTAAAATTACAGCCGGTAAGGCAGGGTCGGGCTTGCACGTACACATGCGTATCATGAAAGACGGAAAGAACCAAATGCTGAAAGACGGCGTTTTGTCGGAAACAGCACGCAAGGCAATTGCGGGAATGATGGAGCTTGCTCCGTCCATTACCGCTTTCGGCAATACGAATCCTACTTCTTATTTCCGCCTTGTTCCTCATCAGGAAGCGCCTACCAATATCTGTTGGGGCGACCGCAACCGTTCTGTATTGGTACGTGTGCCGTTGGGATGGGCTGCAAAAACAGATATGTGTACATTGGCTAATCCGTTGGAAGCTGAAAGTCATTTTGACACCAGCCAGAAGCAGACGGTAGAAATGCGTTCTCCGGATGGATCGGCGGATCTATATCAACTGTTGGCTGGCTTGGCCGTTGCCTGCCGTCATGGTTTTGAGATCGGAAACGCGCTGGAGATTGCCGAAAAAACTTATGTAAATGTGAATATCCATCAGAAAGAAAACGAAGATAAGCTGAAATCATTAGCGCAACTGCCGGATAGCTGTGAAGCTTCTGCCGATTGCCTGCAACAACAAAGAGTCATTTTTGAACAATATAATGTATTCAGCCCGGCAATGATTGATGGTATCATCCGCAAGCTTCGTGGTTATGAAGATAAAACATTGCGTGCGGATTTGGAAGGAAAACCGATGGAGATGTTAGATCTCGTACATAAGTATTTTCATTGCGGATAATCTGCAAACGTAAATTGGTATATAATAAAGGCTATCTTCTGTTTCAAAGAAGGTAGCCTTTAATTTTCTGATGCAGAATTTAACTATAAGTATTTGTTTTTCAAAGAGCTTATAACAAAGAAACTATAGAAGGCTAATCAGATAATTGGTGGCAGATAGTTTGATATAATAGAGTTTAAACGTTAAGTATTGGCCTATTTTCATAAAAAGATGTTTTGAGAAAAGAAAAAGGAGAGAATATAGTGCAATATCCCCAAATAATGCTTTTCTTTGCATCAACAACAATAAAGAGGTTTATTACGATTTGATTTTTTTACATGAATCTTCTCATTTATTTGAGCATATCCATCTCTAATTAAGATCTTCCTAAAACTTTCTTATTGAATTATTAATTTTTTATATTTGTATTTTATGAATTTGTACATTGGAAATCTTAGCTATAATGTTAAGGAATCAGATTTGAGACATGTAATGGAAGAGTATGGAACAGTTGCTTCAGTAAAGTTAATCACAGATCGTGAAACTAGAAGATCAAAAGGTTTTGCGTTTATCGAAATGCCGGATGATGCAGAAGCTAACAAAGCTATCAAGCAATTGAACGGTGCAGAATATGTAGGTCGTTCAATGGTAGTAAAAGAAGCATTGCCAAAGAATTAATACTGAATACATATACAGTAATAGAGAAGGGCGCACTAGGAAACTAGCGCGCCCTTCTTCTGTTAATCCTCATTATTATCTTCTTCATCATCCACCATATTATTGAGTTCCAATTCCAGGTCTACCAGCTCTTGTTCCCATAATTTCAGGATATCCTTCGGTGTATCTTTTGCAGCTTTCTTTATTCTCTTTTTTGGAGGTTACTTTTTCAATAGTTTGGGTATATCCGAAGGCTCTTGTGCCACTCGGATACCAGCTGCTTCCAAAGATTCAATTTTCTCTTTTGCCGAACCGGAACTTCCCGAAATGATAGCTCCTGCATGTCCCATCTGCTTCCCCGGAGGAGCTGATTGTCCTGCAATAAATGCCACTACAGGTTTGGTTACATTATTGCGGATATATTCAGCCGCTTGTTCTTCTGCGTTTCCTCCAATCTCTCCAATCAGGACGATCGCTTCTGTTTCCGGATCCTTTTGAAACATCTCCAGCAGTTGACGGAAATGAAGACCTACAACAGGGTCACCCCCGATGCCGATAGCAGTGGATTGTCCCATGCCATTCGCCGTTAAGTGATACACAATTTCGTAAGTAAGTGTTCCGCTACGGCTGATAACTCCGACATTTCCTTCTAAAAAGACCTGTCCCGGTAAAATGCCTACCATGCTTTTTCCCGGAGAGATCAGTCCCGGACAGTTAGGCCCGATCAACATAGCACCTTTTTGTTCGACAAACTGATGCGCCTTAATTACATCCAGCGTGGGGATTCCTTCCGCAATACAGACAATTAACCGGATGCCCGCATCTGCTGCCTCCATAATGGCATCTGCCGCAAAACGTGCCGGAACAAAAATGATAGAAGTATTGGCTTTCGTTTGTTCAACCGCGTCATACATAGTATTGAATACGGGGATGCCGTCTACATCTGTTCCTCCTTTGCCCGGAGAAGTTCCGCCAACAACATGCGTTCCGTATTCATTCATCTTCTTGGCGTGGAAAAGCCCGTCTCTCCCGGTGATTCCCTGTACAATCAGGCGGGTGGATTTATCTATTAATATGCTCATAATTGCTTTATTTATTAATGATTTGGGTACTTATTATGCTTTCAGAGCCATAAGAGCAGCTTCTTTCATCGTTGTGGCTATTTGGAAACGGCTGTAATTCCGTAACAGTTCCCGTCCGATATGCTCATTAGTGCCTGTAAGCCGTACGATAACAGGTATATTACTGTTTATCTGCTCGAATGCCTGAAGAAGCCCCATTGCTACATCATCACAGCGGGTGATTCCTCCAAAAATATTAATCAGGACCACTTTCACTTTTTCATCCTGCAATAAAAGTTTCATGGCTTCAATTACCTTGACAGGATTGGAACTACCACCAATGTCGAGAAAATTGGCTGGCTGACCTCCATAAAGTTTAATCATGTCCATAGTAGCCATAGCGAGTCCGGCACCATTTACCATACAACCGATGTTACCATCCATGTGGACATAACTGAATCCTTTATCTTTAGCGTCTGCTTCTATTCTTTCTTCCTCCGTCGGATCAAATAAAGCATGTACCTCCGGATGGCGATAGAGCGCATTGTCATCAAAAACAATCTTTGCGTCAATAGCCATCAACGTACCTTTCTTGGTTAGTGCCAGCGGATTTACTTCCACTAACGACGCATCATTTTCCATGAAGATCTTATAAAGTTCCTGAAGGATGGCCGCCATTTTACCCGCCTGCTCCATTTGAGGAAAGAGGGAGAAAGCAAAACGCCTTGCCAGATAGTCGGGAAGACCAATAAATGGATTGATTGAATATCGGATGATTTTCTCCGGTGTTTGACGGGCTACTTCTTCGATATCCATACCGCCGGATGCACTCATCATCAGAACGACAGAACGTGTATTTCGGTCGATGGTGTAACTGACATAATATTCGGCAGCAATATCAACCGCTTCGCTGACCAGAACTTGATTGACAGGAAGACCTTTAATGCTCATTCCGAGAATGTTCATGGCTTCCTGATAAGCATCTTCCGTATTGTTTACCAGTTTCACTCCTCCGGCTTTTCCCCGGCCTCCGGTTAATACTTGTGCTTTTATAACCACTCTGTCTGTTCCCATCCTCCGGTATGCAGCCAGGACGCCTGCGGCAGTACGGCATAAAGTGTGCCTCTCGACAGGTATTCCGTACTTGGAAAAATCTCTTTCGCTTGATATTCATGTATTTTCATGGCTCATAAATTTGAGTAAATGATTCCTATAATAAAAACAAAAGAAAGATTCGGAAAGTTTGCCGGAAAAGAAAAGCATCAGGGTGTTTTACAACATGTTCGTTTGTATTCCATTTATGGTTTTCATATAAAAAAGCGTGTTGGAACTATTACCAACACGCTCTATATCATTTAAAGATGAAGTCTGTCTTACGGATATTTATGCAATACCGTGAGCATTGACAGTACCGTCAATCTTCTTAATCAATCCTTGAAGTACGGCACCCGGGCCACATTCTGTAAAATCAGTAGCACCGTCAGCAACCATATTCTTTAACTGATTGTGTCCAACGTACGGAAGCAGTCAGCTGTGCAACCAGATTCTTTTTGATTTCTGCAGGATCAGTGTGGGGAAGTGCGTCTACATTTTGGTATACCGGACATTTAGGAGTGTGAACTTCCGTAGCCTTAATGGCAGCTTCCAGTTCAACTTTGGCAGGGTCTATTAACGGAGAATGGAAGGCACCACCCACTTTCAGCGGAAGAGCACGTTTGGCTCCGGCAGCTTTCATCAGTTCGCACGCCTTTTCGATACCCGGTACAGAGCCGGAGATAACGATTTGTCCCGGGCAGTTGTAGTTGGCAGGTACGCAAACTTCACCTTCTGCATTTACTGCTGCACAGATTTCTTCTACTTTTTCATCCGGCAATGCGATAATAGCAGCCATGGTGGAAGGAGTAGCTTCGCAAGCTTTCTGCATAGCCATTGCACGTGCATAAACCAGCTTCAATCCATCTTCAAAACTCAACGCACCAGCAGCAACCAATGCGGAGAACTCACCGAGTGAGTGACCAGCGGTCATTTCGGGTTTAAAGTCATCGCCCATGCAAAGAGCGGAGATTACAGAGTGAAGGAAAACGGCAGGCTGAGTAACTTTTGTCTGGCGGAGGTCTTCGTCTGTACCGTTGAACATGATATCTGTAATGCGATATCCGAGGATATCATTTGCTTTTTCAAACAATTCTTTTGCTAAAGCTGAGTTTTCATACAGGTCCTTACCCATTCCTACGAATTGAGCGCCTTGACCGGGAAATACAAATGCTTTCATATTTTTATTATTTAATTGATTTTTAATTGCGGGTGCAAAGTTACGGAATTTTATGATACAACCGCACAAATAGTACACATTTGTGCAACGGAGTCCGGAAAATGCCATAAAGGGCCGTTGCCGTGTCCGACATTCAATTCTTTTCCTGCGATAATAGCTTGAGTGATATACGTTTTAGCATGCTGGATGGATTCTCGCATGGGGTAGCCTTTGGCAAGATAGGTAGCAATAGCAGAGGAGAGGGTGCACCCCGTTCCGTGCAGATTATTACTTTCTATTTTTTCTCCTTATATATATGATAGATAGATACGGACGTGTGCAAAAGGTCGCACATATTGTCTCCCTCCAGATGTCCGCCTTTTAACAAGATGCTAGTGTGATAATCATCCGTCAGCATTTTGGCAGCTGGTCTGCATATCTTGAATGTTGTGAATACTTTTACCTGTAAGCACTTTCGCTTCGTCAATATTAGGGGTGATTAATGTCACAAGCGGCAAAAGTTCTTTTTTATTTCTTCTATAGCTTCATCTGTCATGAGTTTCTTTCCGCTGGTAGACACCATTACCGGATCGTAGACGACGTATGCAGGCGAATATTTTTGTAGACAGTCGGAAATTACACGAACAATCTGAATGTCATTTACCATTCCTATTTTGATGGCAACCGGTTGCAGGTCGTCCATCACTGCTTCTATTTGCCCACGAACCATATCAGGAGAAATGGATTGTACGGCACGTACTCCCAGTGTGTTTTGTATGGTGATAGCAGTGATAGCCGATGCTGCATAGCCTCCTAAAGCCGAGATTGTTTTTATATCCGCTTGAATACCTGCACCTCCCGAACAATCGGAGCCGGCAATGGATAAAATGACAGGATGATGTTCATTTTAGTTTTTTTAATATTTAGGTTGCAAAGATAGAATAAAAAACGATAAGGTACAAAATGACATATCGTTTAAAATACAATAAGTACCTTTCCGGGTGGGCATCTGTTGGAAAAGATATGAAAAGTACTGATAATAAAGCGTCCATCTAGTTTTTGTACTTTATACAATTACTCACCCGTGGAAATACTAAAATACATATTGTAATTCGTAAGATAACACTAAGTATTCATATTGTAGATTGTATGATATGTATATATATGAAAAACAATGTTTTATAGCATAGTTCTTATTTTTTGTTTTGATGGTTTTTAGCCTCTATATTTGCATCGTCTTAAAGAAATAGATATGCAAAATTTACAGAAAAATACACCTTTAGCAAACAATCATATATCAGTAGACTGTGTAGTGATTGGTTTTGACGGAGAACAACTGAAAGTGTTGCTTGTAAAACGTGCGGGCGAGGATAATGGTGAAGTGTATCACGATATGAAACTTCCCGGAAGTCTTATCTATATGGATGAAGCCCTGGATGAAGCTGCACAACGAGTTTTGTATGAACTGACAGGACTTAAAAATGTGAATCTGATGCAGTTTAAAGCATTTGGTTCTAAAAACAGAACGAGTAATCCGAAGGATGTACGTTGGTTGGAAAGAGCTATGCAGTCAAAAGTGGAGCGTATTGTTACCATTGCATATTTGTCGATGGTGAAGATAGATCGTACGTTGGATAAGAATCTGGACGATCACCAGGCTTGCTGGGTCGCTTTGAAAGACGTGAAAACACTGGCTTTCTGACCATAATCTGATTATAAAGGAGGCAATGACTTATATTCGTCAGTTCGTAGAATTTAATCCTTCCATGTTGTTCGAACTGCTTCCGCGTAAATTTACAGCCGCACAATTAGGATTCTTTTTGAGTTGGTATATGACAAAACTGTGGATGTACGTAACTTCCATAAAAAGATAGCGATGATGGAATATGTAGTTCCATTGGAGGAAAAGCAACAGGGCGTTGCCCACCGTGCCGCACGCTATTATCGATTCGATAAGAAGATATATAATAAGGTAAGAAGGTAAGACCCTGTTCAAGTATTAAGTATCAAGTAGTAAGTATTAGGCGTTGAATGTTAAAGTATTAATTGTCGGACATTGAGCGTAAATAGTAAATCGTTTAATCGTAAATAAAATTATGTTTCTATTAGGTTATGACATAGGTAGCTCGTCTGTAAAAGCGAGTTTGGTAAATGCGGAGACAGGTAAATGTGTATCGTCAGCGTTTTTTCCGAAAACAGAAGCGGAAATTATCGCAGTTAATCCCGGATGGGCAGAACAAGACCCGGAGAGTTGGTGGGAAAATTTAAAGTTGGCCACACAAGCTATTATGACAGAATCCGGAGTGAGTGCTGCTGAAATTAAAGCTATCGGTATCTCGTATCAGATGCATGGATTGGTATGCGTTGATAAGGATCAGCATGTGTTGCGTCCCGCTATTATTTGGTGTGATTCCCGTGCTGTGCCATACGGACAGAAAGCGTTTGAGACGATCGGAGAGGAGAGATGTCTTTCTCATTTGTTGAACTCGCCGGGGAACTTTACAGCTTCCAAGTTGGCATGGATTAAAGAAAACGAGCCTGCCATCTATGAGCAGATTTACAAGATTATGCTGCCGGGTGATTATATTGCCATGAAGTTGAGCGGCACGATTTGCACTACCGTTTCCGGACTGTCCGAAGGCATGTTTTGGGATTTCAAGAACAACCGGGTGGCTGACTTCCTAATGGATTATTACGGATTCGATTCTTCTTTGATTGCAGATATTAAACTGACCTTTGCAGAGCAGGGACGTGTCAATGTGATAGCAGCTAAGGAGCTTGGGTTTGAAAGAAGGAACACCGATTACTTACCGCGCCGGTGACCAGCCAAACAATGCGCTTTCTTTGAATGTGTTTAATCCGGGAGAGATAGCTTCTACGGCGGGAACGTCGGGAGTTGTCTACGGAGTGAACGGTGAAGTAAATTATGATCCGCAGTCGCGTGTCAATACCTTTGCTCATGTCAATCATGCAATAGATCAGACACGTTTGGGAGTATTGCTATGCATCAACGGAACGGGTATTCTTAATTCATGGGTAAAACGAAATATAGCTCCCGAAGGAATATCTTATAATGAAATGAATGTGTTGGCTTCTAAAGCTCCTATCGGCAGCGCGGGAATCAGTATTCTGCCTTTTGGTAATGGCGCCGAGCGTATGCTGAACAATAAAGAAATCGGATGTAGTATTCGCGGACTGGATTTTAACACACATGGCAAACATCACATTATTCGTGCAGCTCAAGAGGGGATTGTGTTCTCCTTCAAGTATGGCATTGATATAATGGAGCAGATGGGGATTCCTGTGAAGATGATTCATGCCGGACACGCCAATATGTTCTTGAGTTCTATCTTCCGTGATACGTTGGCTGGAGTGACCGGAGCCACCATTGAGCTTTACGATACGGATGGTTCGGTAGGTGCTGCGAAAGGTGCAGGTATTGGTGCAGGTATCTATAAAGATAATAATGAGGCATTTGCTACGCTTGACAAATTGGATGTGATTGAGCCTAATATGGCTAAACGCCAGGAATATGCGGACGCGTATGCTAAATGGAAGTATCGTTTAGAAAAATCGATGACCGAGTAACATAATCTCCGGTTCTGTCTTCAGATAAATAATTAACAATTTAAATAATAACCATTTTAAAAATAAAAAATTATGGCAACAAAAGAGTTTTTCCCTGGAATTGAAAAGATTAAGTTTGAAGGTAAGGATAGCAAAAATCCGATGGCATTCCGCTATTATGATGCAGAGAAGTAATCAATGGCAAGAAGATGAAAGATTGGTTGAGATTTGCTATGGCATGGTGGCATACATTGTGTGCTGAAGGCGGCGACCAGTTCGGTGGCGGAACAAAACAATTCCCTTGGAATAGTAATGCTGACGCTATACAAGCTGCAAAAGATAAAATGGACGCAGGTTTCGAATTCATGCAGAAAATCGGTATCGAATACTACTGTTTCCACGATGTGGATTTGGTTTCTGAAGGTGCAAGCATTGAAGAATATGAGCCAACTTGAAAGATATTGTAGCTTATGCAAAAGAGAAACAGGCTGAAACCGGTATCAAGTTGTTGTGGGGTACTGCTAACGTATTCGGCCATGCACGTTATATGAACGGTGCCGCTACCAATCCTGATTTCGACGTTGTAGCACGCGCTGCTGTTCAGATTAAGAATGCGATTGACGCAACTATTGAATTTGGCGGAGAGAATTATGTATTCTGGGGTGGTCGTGAAGGCTATATGTCTCTTCTGAACACAGATCAGAAACGCGAAAAAGAACACTTGGCACAGATGCTGACTATCGCTCGTGACTATGCACGTGCTCGTGGCTTCAAAGGTACTTTCCTGATTGAACCGAAACCGATGGAACCGACCAAACATCAATATGACGTAGATACTGAAACTGTGATCGGCTTCCTGAAAGCTCACGGTTTGGATAAGGATTTCAAAGTAAATATTGAAGTTAACCACGCAACTTTGGCCGGTCATACTTTCGAACACGAATTGGCTGTGGCTGTTGACAACGGTATGTTGGGTTCTATTGACGCTAACCGTGGTGATTATCAAAATGGTTGGGATACAGACCAATTCCCGATTGATAACTACGAACTGACTCAGGCTATGATGCAGATTATCCGCAACGGTGGTTTGGGTAACGGCGGTACAAACTTCGACGCTAAGACTCGTCGTAATTCTACTGACCTGGAAGATATCTTCATTGCTCACATCGCAGGTATGGATGCTATGGCACGTGCATTGGAAAGTGCAGCTGCTCTGTTGAACGAATCTCCGTATAAGAAAATGTTGGCTGACCGTTACGCTTCATTCGATGCTGGTAAAGGTAAGGAATTTGAAGATGGCAAGTTAACGTTGGAAGACGTGGTTGCTTATGCTAAAGCAAATGGTGAACCGAAACAGACTAGTGGCAAACAAGAACTTTATGAAGCAATCTTGAATATGTATTGCTAATTAACCCACCACAGATTACGTGGATTTCACAGATTTTTTCTTCTCTCTTATTTTGAATTTTATCTGTGTTAATCTGTGTAATCTGTGGTGATATATCTAACTACTACAACACTACTTATAACCATGATTAATACAACGAACGAGGGTAGTAAACTCTACCTGTATTCGATAACCTCTGTCGCCATTTTGGGAGGACTGCTTTTCGGCTATGACACGGCAGTTATTTCCGGTGCGGAGAAAGGTTTGGAAGCTTTTTTTCTTTCGGCCTCTGATTTTCAATACAATAAAGTAATGCATGGAATCACTTCTTCCAGTGCATTAATTGGCTGTGTACTGGGGGGCGCGATCTCCGGTATATTTGCTTCCCGTTTGGGACGTCGTAATTCCTTAAGGCTTGCTGCCATACTCTTTTTCCTTTCAGCATTAGGTTCCTATTATCCGGAATTCTTATTTTTCGAATATGGAAAGCCGAACATGGATTTGCTGATTGCTTTTAATTTGTATCGTGTTTTAGGTGGTATCGGAGTAGGACTGGCTTCTGCGGTATGCCCGATGTATATTGCTGAAATAGCCCCTTCCAATATTCGTGGAACCCTTGTTTCGTGCAACCAGTTTGCCATTATCTTTGGTATGTTGGTAGTGTACTTTGTGAATTACCTGATTATGGGTGACCATCAGAATCCTATTATTTTGAAAGATGCAGCCGGTGTGCTGTCTGTCAGTTCTGAATCTGATATGTGGACCGTTTATGAAGGATGGCGTTATATGTTCGGTTCGGAAGCTTTCCCTGCAGCTTTCTTTGGACTGTTATTGTTCTTTGTTCCGAAAACACCTCGCTATCTTGTTTTGATACAGCAGGATGGAAAGGCCTACTCAATCCTGGAAAAGATCAATGGTAAGACAAAAGCACAGGAAATCCTTAATGATATTAAAGCTACCGCTCACGAAAAGACAGAGAAGATATTTACTTATGGAGTGGCGGTAATTGTGATCGGTATTCTGCTATCTGTATTCCAGCAAGCTATCGGTATTAATGCAGTACTTTATTATGCTCCGCGTATTTTCGAAAATGCAGGTGCCGAAGGTGGTGGTATGATGCAGACAGTGATTATGGGTATTGTAAACATTATCTTTACGCTGGTTGCTATCTTTACAGTAGACCGCTTCGGACGTAAACCATTGTTGATTATCGGATCTATCGGTATGGCTGTTGGAGCATTTGCAGTGGCGATGTGTGACAGTATGGCAATAAAGGGGATCCTTCCGGTGCTTTCAGTGATTGTGTATGCAGCATTCTTCATGATGTCCTGGGGACCGATTTGCTGGGTATTGATCTCGGAAATATTCCCGAACACGATCCGTGGTAAAGCGGTGGCAATCGCCGTAGCATTCAATGGATATTCAATTACATTGTATCTTCTACTTTCCCGGCACTGTACGACTTCAGCCCGATGTTTGCATATAGTTTATATGGCATAATCTGTGTGGCTGCTGCTATCTTCGTTTGGCGTTGGGTACCCGAAACGAAAAAGGGAAGACACTGGAAGATATGAGCAAGCTTTGGAAGAAAAAGAAATAAATTAGGTTAGTGTAATTTCATCATGTCATTATGACTTCGGTTTCTTGGCATGGTTCTACTAAGATTATGACATCGTACCAAATGGTATGGTGTCATAATTGTTTTATATACTATTGATAGATAATCACATGTAAAATCATTTAAATGACTAATATTATTCCTGTACTTAAAGCTATGAGTAGAGATATGGATATTACACAGTCTCCACTTATTGTTGATGGGGAAATGTAGTCGTGTGTGAAGCGAATTCAAAGTGGATAGGATCATGTATGAGAGGTCGGAAACCAATTGTCATCATGACAGAAAAGGTATTTCAGGAAAATTCACAGATTGACCAGAGCGAAGTACTGGCAATACTAAAGGAAAATTTTTATGGGGCGGAGATTGTATTTCTACCGTGGGATAAATCAGATGTCTGTGGTCATACAGATGGAATTATTCATAATATTGGTGATGGTAAGATATTGGTCAACTTGAAAGTTTATCCTCCAGAGATATAACGAGAGATGAGCCGTAGATTGAGTAAAGTTTTTGTGGTTATAGATTTAAAACTTAGTGAGTATCATCATAATAGTTGGGCATATATAAATATGCTTCAGACACGTGATGTAATCATAATTCCCGGACTTGGATTACCTACAGATGGAGAGGCTTTAAGCCAGATAAAAGAATTGCATCCTTCCTATGATGGACGAATTTACCAGATTAATATAGCTCCGATTATAAAGTAAATGGGGAGGTGCATTGAATTGTTTGTCTTGGACTGTGACTAAATAATAAGTAGAAAAAATAAAATAAGTAAGAAATATGGAACTAATTATTGGATTTACAATATTATTTTTGATTGGTGTAAAACTGAATCGATGGATAAATGGTAGCCTTGTCAGATTGTTGTCAACAGGATAAGAATAGCATCACTACGGATAATTCATTAAATTCAAAATTTATAAAATAAAAATTGTATGATATCAGCGTTATTGACTTTCAAACCTATACTTTATATTGATATGGATAATGTATTAGTTGACTTCCAATCAGGTATTAACAAATTGAGTGAATACGAAAAGAAAGAATATGAGGACGATATGATGAAGTACCCAATATTTTTGCAAAAATGTGCCCGTATGAAGGAGCAATTAATGCTTACCATTATTTAGTACGTTTTTATGATGTGTACATTCTTTCCACGGCACCATGGAATAATCCTTCTGCTTGGTCAGATAAACTTGTATGGGTAAAAAAATGGTTAGGTACCTATGGATATAAACGGTTGATTCTTAGCCATCATAAAGATTTAAACAAAGGAGACTTCTTGATAGATGACCGTTTTACAAATGGTGCGGAGAATTTTTGTGGTGAATTGATCTTATTTGGTTCGGAACAGTATCCGGATTGGGATTCTGTTGTTGACTATTTGATATCATCTAAGTGAGAAATAAAAAAAAGTTGATATATTCAGACAACTCTTTACTAAAAAGATTATCTTTACCCAAAAGAAATTTAATATTATAATAATCATGGATACTTTGAAAAAAGAAATTGCAATTTTAATACAATGTAGTGACTTTAAGGAAATAGAGAAACAGCTTCAAACAATTAATAAATTGATAGTTACAAATTATATGTTTGAGTTGAGTAATGGGTTGCGGATTTACCCAATTGAAGTAGAAGCTTATTTTAAGCACCCAAAGTTTAATGATGGGTTTGTGCATGGAAATGAACTGCAAAAAAATAATTATGGAAGATTTTATGTCCATCGTACAGGTTTAACGAAGAATTCAAAATTTAAAGGTGGGACAAGAGGAGGCATTGATATTTGTCTGTCTGATAGTGTTGACTTATATTATGGTATCCTAATAAGAAGTGCGCAGTTTGATGATGGCACAATTAAATTTGGACCGAATAATGTTTTAAAATTTATTGTTGAGGATAAGAGAGTAGATTATGGTACTTTGGAAAGAGAATCTGTTTTAAAAGAAGCTGTTGAAGATTGTCGTGATAGAGAAAATAAATCAATTATTTTACATTCTACACGTGTTGGTTTAGGCAGAAATCAAAGTGATGATTTTAGAGACTCGCAATTGCGAACAATAGCAGGGCCGCTGCTTTCATCTTATGCATATAAAGAAAAGGAAAAATGTTTTTAAGCACTATATTATTAATGAAAATATATCAAAAGAGGAAGCCGAAAAGATTTCTATTGATATCCTCGGGTATTGTCCTAAGTCTTTGATAAAGAGTGTATATCAGGCATGATAGTTACTAATTTTGTATAAGAGTGATATTTCACCCTTATACAAAATTATTTAATGATTGGAATCCAAACTTCAGTAAGAAGCTCTTTCACATCTGTGTCAGCGGGAGAGTTCAAGTAATGTTCCAAGATTGGAGTTTCTCCTAAGCAATATGATTGCGGTAATTGTTTCAATATTATCTCATAGAAGGCATCTAACAATGCATAATCTCCTTTGATGAATATAAACTGCGTATGTACCTTGAGGTAAATCCATATGTTTTATTGGATTAGTAAGAGGAGGATTGGATCCTACTTTTTTGAATGGCTATACAAGCGTAAAAACGGCATTTTTCTAATGAGGTAATGTCTGTATCATCATAAGCTATCCCCCAATAATCTTCCTTTATCTGGTAATAAAGAGTTTTCTTTAGCATATTTATATAGGCAGTCCCAAGTGTATGTCTCAAAAGCAACTGTGCTACAAGTGTCATAATTGCCAATATAAGATAAAAATAAAACAGGTATTGTTTCGGATTCTACTATATGACAAGGAGAAATAGGTGAAGGATAAATATGACTTGTTTCCAATAATTTCTTTTGTAATTCTCGAGGAGTAAGATTGTATTTTTTTTGAAGTGTATTATTTAAAGCTGACTGGTTAGCAAATCCAATATATTCATATATTTCAGCTATACTTTTTTTATTATCTTTGAGTAATTGCTGGGCGTATTCCATACGTGTGCGAATGATATATTGATGTATTGTTTCGCTAGTGTAAGCTTTAAACATCAGCTGAAGATTGCGAGCAGACATGCATGCTATTTTAGCTAATTCTGGTATAGACATCAAACGATTGAACTCATCAGCCGTTTTACCTGTCCAATTCTTTTGTATCATGGAATTTAGATAATGAAGAATTGTCTCGATTTGTCCTTGATAGGAGAATTTGTTGGAATTCATATCTTTTCTTTATCTTTTGGGGTACTCTTTTATCATGATTGATATTCGCAAAGATAGTATTTATATGCTCATCCTATATGAAAATGATTCAAAAGTTGATTCTGTCTTGAGCATATTGACTTCGAAATATCAATGTAATAAAAGACATGATTATTACAATGATTTCTCATATCCGTTTCTGGCTTAAAAAATATTTCTTTGGAAAATCTAATTGTTTTATCTTTGAAATTTTCCAGATTAGAGAGAAGTGGATAGAAGAAGTAGAATCAAATAAAAGCAGCTATTTTCCGCAGCTAAAGCAATGCTTTAGCCTACTTAAACACCGCTTTCCTTCTCTTAAAACACTGCTTTTTCTCTTTCTGTTTAAGCAGCATTCTCTATATATAAGAAACGTTTTTTTAATCTACTCCTTCATTTTTCTTCTGAATTATCTGTAAATAAGAATTTTGTGGGTGAAGGAGTGCTTCTTCACCTTTGGAATTTGCAGAAAAAAGAATGCATAAAATAGATAATACAATAAAATATATATTTGTGTAAAAGATATTATCGTTCGATTATTCCTTTTGACTATTAAATGAATTGATGTTAGAAAATATCTATTTGATTTTTTTGTTTTTCAATTTATTAGAATAACTTTTGATGAATATACTTATAGCTAACATTGTCCGCCATTCTTTATTCTCTAAAATTAGTTGATTATTTTTATATTGTTACTATTATGATTAGAATTATAGCTAGTATAAGGTTATATAAGGATGGTCGTAAACCCCATTTTTATAGTGGGTATCGACCTTTATTTGATTTTATTGAGGAGACGAAAACTTCTGGTCAAATAACTTTGTTTGATAGGGAGGCTTTTTTATCCCGGAGATGAGGGGTAGTTGAAATAGCTTTTCTTATTAAAGAGCTTTTAGGAGATAATTTTTTCTGAAGGCACTAAGTTTACCTTTGGAGGAATTATCGCGGTTTGCGTCTGGCACGCCGTATGTATGAGTACCGGAAAGAATTATGCGAGAAACTGAATCTGAAAGCGATCATGTTCGGTGGTCGTATTCCTAATTATTATAAGTATGCGGATACGATGCGTCCTAAGGAATATTTGGATAAGGTGCGTTCCCGTGAGATTTATGATCCAGTATTGACATTTCAGCTTTCCAATGATTTTCATGTGCGTCGTGTCATGAAGAATTATCTTCCCAATGACGAAGAATCCAAGCATTGTGCCACTTTGTTGCAATGGGATAATATTTATTATCAGGAGCCTACGCAGGATTATGTGGATAAGAAAACCACTGTACGTGTAGGGTTAGTGCAATGGCAGATGCGCCCTTATAAAACATTGGATGATGTATTTGAGCAGGTTGAGTTTTTCGTAGATGCCGTTTCCGATTATAAGAGTGATTTTGTTCTTTTTCCGGAATATTTCAATGCGCCGTTGATGGCCAAGTTCAATCATTTGGGAGAAGCCCAGAGCATTCGTGGTTTGGCACAATATACCGAAGAGGTTCGCGACCGTTTTATCAATTTGGCTATCAGTTATAATATTAATATCATTACGGGTAGTATGCCATACGTAAAAGAGGACGGAGGGCTTTATAATGTTGGTTTTTTAGTACGGCGTGACGGTTCATACGAAATGTATGAAAAGGTACATGTCACTCCCGATGAGATAAAGAG